>Ga0194116_10001552_pt1 | contig 32417 bp, 46 predicted proteins | sample TA2MahsurfametaG_4_FD_148617 | JGI IMG/M metagenome (GOLD analysis project Ga0194116, IMG submission 148617) | Freshwater microbial communities from Lake Tanganyika, Tanzania - TA2015008 Mahale S9 surface | ecosystem: Environmental > Aquatic > Freshwater > Lake | place: Tanzania: Lake... | reverse complement strand
TATATGAAGAAGAGGACTAAAAGATATAAAGTAAATTTCGTATATTAAAGTAAATAAAAAAGAAAATTATGAAAAAAGTAAACATTAAAGAATTAGGTAAAGAATTTAGCATATTTGGTAATAAAGGAAATGTATGGAGCAATACAGCACATGCTTATAAATCAGGTGTAGGTAATTTATGTGGCACACCAGCGTTGAGTTCCAATCATGCTAAAATGTCAGGTATTGAAGAAGTAGGTTGTGAAGAATGTTTAAAAGCATTAAAAAGTAAGTAATATGGATGAGGCTATTAAATTATTGTGGAAAAATAAAATGCATCCGGAAATATATAACTCAAATATTCCTTGGGAACAAAAATTATTTTTGCAAGATAAACTTGAACATAAACATAAAGGAGATTTCATAGCATTACTAACCGATATATTAGAATACGCATTACTCCCAGATATAGAGGATTATGAAAGTGCCATTGCTATTAGAGACTATATTAAAGAATCAAAGGAATAAGCTTTTAAAAGTAAATTTCGTATATTAATTGTATAAAAAGAAAAAAATAAAAGTTATGAGTAAAGAAGAAGTATTACAAAATTGTTTATATTGTATTGAAGAATATGGATACATTAGTGAAGATGGTGTTTTGGATGAATGTGATGAAGATATGTCATTAGTAAGATTTTGTATGAAAAAACTGGATGAAATGGTTGAAAAAGGAACCTTAACACATGAACAGTGGGGATTAAATTAGGAATAAAAAATATAAAATAGAGATCATATATTGATTGTATAAAAAGAAAAAAGAAAAGTTATGAGCAAGTACAGAGAATTAAGATTAAACCCACCTAAACTAACCATCAAAGAAGGAGCTAGAGAGGTTATATTCAAAACAGTATCATGTATGTGTGATAATGTTCATTACTTAACATTTAAGAAAAATGATGAAGGTGATTTTAAAGTGAGTGGTAATGGATTTGCTTTGAGTAATTGGCAAATGGAACACCCAAAACATGAAATTGAATGGATGGCAGATGAAGAAGGATGGGATAACGTAATTAAAATGATCAATTCAGGAACCGAAGTAATTGAAGAAGTAAAAAGTAGATAAAGAATAAAAAATATAAAATAGAGATCATATACTCCAGTATAAATAAAATAAGAAAACAAATGACAATAAATGAATTATCAGACAATGAATTAACGTTACTAAGTTCATTGATAAAACAAAATAAAGATAAACTGAAAGAAATCATCACTGGAGCAAATAAGGTGAATGATGTTAGAACAGGACGTTTAATAAAAATCGTCAAATTAGCAATGGAAATCAAATCGTAGATCGTCAATGAATGTCGTCAAAAAAACGAAAATCAACGTGTAAACAACGAGGAAGATCATCATCAATGGAACTCGTCAAAAATGAAAATCAACGATGAAAATCAACGATAGGAATCATCAAGTGTGTGGAATGAACATCAACATAGGGAATGCAAATCGTCAATGATGATCATCAACAAAATGGAAATCGTTAATAGTATGTGACAAGTATGTTTTATAGTAAAGGGTATAAAAGAACGGTGTGTCTAACCCCTCCATTGCTCGTCCACGTCCTTTTTAAAACTTTCCAAAAGTATATACAAAAAACATGAAAAAACACGTCCCCCACGCGGGGAAATGGGGGGATGGGGATCGTCACGTAATAAAAATCGTTAAAGAAATCGTCAAAAATATTTGGAAACCTGAATAAAAATTATTATCTTCACATATGTATAACTGAATATTAAGGTATTCTCCATAATGGAAACGGGTAAAGGATAGCAACAGTGATAGGGCACAAAAGTATCCCCAGGACCTACAAAAAATGGAAAACAACATTAATATTCGTGTGTGAGGTAGGAACAGTTGAATATTAAACCGAGACCCACACCGCGATTATAGCCAAACGTGGCGTTTGAAAAACATTAAAAGAAGCTTGCAAGGAATTTGCAGGCTATCAGACTGCTCAGGAATAGATTTCATCAAATAATTTTCGTATATTACAATAAATTAAAAAGATAAAATGAAAAAAGAAATTATTAAGTTTTTAGAAGATAATAAAGTAGAATTATTTGATAAATTAGTTGAATTAAAATTAGTTTGTATTGATGATGTTGAGGATGGACTTTTAAGTGTTGATGATTTAGAATTTGTAGGAGGATGTTATGAAAAAGGAAATACTTTGATTGATAGTGAAGAGATATGTGGTTTATTAGTAGGATTAGATTTAAGTTTTGAAAGAAAATATGTAAAATGTATTTATGGAGATGCTTATGAATTTGAATTTGATTTTAAAGGTGAAAAGATATTTGGATTAAGTTATAATGTTTAGTTAAGGAATAACAATTAACAAAAATTATTCGTATATTAAGTGTATAATTAAAAAAGATAAAGATATGAAAAATGAAAAAATTGTAAAAGGACTTATTATGAATGGAATCAATGAAGAAAATATTGAATTGTTTTTAAAATTGAAAGACATAGCAGAGGAATTAGGATTTGAATTCAGTGAATATGATGGGATGGATGAATTGTTTTATGTTACATTTGAAATAAAAAATGAGTTTAAATAGGAATAAAATAATTAAAATAAAATTCGTATATTAAATGTATAAATAAAAAGATAAAGTTATGACAAAAGAAATGATTGATGATTTAGTTAATGAAATTAAAAATGAAGTTTTTGATTTTTATAGTGTAAAAGTAAATGATAAAGTAGTAAAAGACTTTATTAATGAATATTATTTAAGTTTTGATGATGAAGATGAGTGTTATAAACCTTTTTTAGAAGATGGAACACCTTTATTTGATACTTGTGAACGAGAGGATTTTATGTATTATTTAGAAGATTTAGGAATAGTTAAATTAAATTAAAATTTGTATATTGATTGTATAATTAAAAAAATAAAAAAAGAAAGTTATGAAAAATGAAGTAAAAAAATTAGGACGTCCTGTAAATGAAAACAGTGAAAGACAACAAAGGATTAAATTATTAGAGTTTAAAAAAGAAAATGGATTGTTAAAAAGAGGACGTCCTGTGAATGTTAATAGTGAAAGACAAAAAAGGATTAGTGAATTAGAGAGTAAAAGAGTAAATGGTGAGTTGAAACGAGGACGACCTATAAATGAAAATAGTGAAAGACAAAAAAGGATTAAAGAGTTAAATGAAAAAAGAGAGTTAGGTTTAGTTAAAAGAGGACGACCTAAAATGATAAAAAATGATAATAATGAAATAGCTGCTTAGGAATAAGCAGCTTTATTTTTCTTTTGTATATTCAGGGTATAATTAAAAAGATAAAAAAATGAAAAATGAAGAAATATTAGTATTAGAAAATTTAGTAAATGAAATGTTAAATAATTTATATAATAGTAATTTATTAGATGAAGATATTAAATGGGATGAAGATGGAAGAAATGGGGCAAGTAAAGAAGAAAAATGTATAGAAGAAATAATTAATATTTTAAAAGATAAAATTAGTTATTATTAATTAAGGACTAAGCTATATTAAAATAATTTTGTATATTCAGGATATAATTAAAGAGATAAAAGATGAAAAAAGATTTAAAATTTGAGGAAATAAGTAGAATAGTTGAAGAAATTGTTGAAGATTATATTTGGGAATTAGGAGAAGGTGAAGATTTTGAATGTGGAAGATTAATGTTTGATAGTGGAATAATAGAAAAGAATTTTAAAGATAAAAATGAATTGATTGATGATTTAATTAGTTTTTTAGAAAGTAATAAGAAATAGTTAAATTAAAAAGAAATTTGTATATTAATATTATAAAAAGATAAATAAATAAAGTATAATTAAAAAAGATAAAAGATATGAAGATTATTAAGTTTTTAGAAGAAAATAAAGTTGATTTGTATAATAAATTAATTGAAATTGATGAAATTGAAAAATGTGAAGTTGAATTGGATGATTTGATGTTTGAAGTAGGATGTTATGAAAAAGGGAATACTTTAATTGATAGTGAAGATATTTGTATGTTATTAGAAGGATTTGATGTTAGTTTTGATAAAAAATTAGTTAGATTAGTTGATAGATATGAAGGTAGAATGTTTGAATTTGATTTTAAAGGTGAAAAAATATTTGGATTAAAATATAATGTTTAATTAAGGAATAACATAATTAAAAAGAAATTTGTATATTCAGGGTATAATTAAAAAGATAAGATATGAAATTTGAAAGTATTAAAGAGTTAAATTTGTTTATTAATGAATATGATGAAATTGATTTTGTGAGTGAAAATGATGAAAATGAGTTTTTAGATTTAGTAAATGAAGAGTTAAAGAATTATAAAAGAAAGAATCCTTTTAATGTTAATAATTGTTTGATTAAATTAGAGAATAAGGGTTTATTAGATAAGTTTTGTTAAGTTAGGAATAGTAAAATTAATAAGTAATCCGTATATTACAGTATAAATAAGTTAAGAAAATAAAATAAATTAAATTAAAAAAAAGTAAAAGTTATGAAAAATGAAGTAAAAAAATTAGGACGTCCTGTAAATGAAAACAGTGTAAGACAATTAAGGATTAAAGAATTAGAGTTAAAAAGAAGTAATGGTGAGTTGAAACGAGGACGACCTGTAAATGAAAACAGTGTAAGACAGTTAAGGATTAAAGAGTTAGAGAGTAAGAGAGTAAATGGTGAGTTGAAATTAGGACGTCCTGTAAATGAAAATAGTGTAAGACAATTAAGGATTAAAGAGTTAAATGAAAAAAGAGAGTTAGGTTTGTTAAAACGAGGACGACCTAAAATGATAAAAAATGATAATAATGAAATAGCTGCTTAGGAATAAGCAGCTTTATTTTTGTTTCGTATATTGATTGTATAATTAAAAAAGATAAAATGAGTAAAAGAGAAGAAAGAGAATTAAGATTATTGAGTTTTTTGTTTTTGCAAGAATCACAGGTGCAAATTATTTTTATGCCTGAAGTATTAGTATTTAGGGATAGTATAATTAGACCTAACTAGGGAATAACATAATTAAAGTATAGTTCGTATATTGAGTGTATAAATAAAAAGAAAATGATAGTATTAGTTTTAAGTTGTTTAGTTATTAGTTTAAAGTATATAATTTTAGTAAATATAGGATAAAATGGAAATAGTAAAAATAGTAGTTGGAATAATATGGTTAGCACTTATATGTGTTGGGATTAGGGTTATTATCGATTCAATTAAAGAATCTAGAAAGATATGATTAAGATAGCCCCATTTGAACTGATATGCCAGAACACCCGAAAGTTGATCCGGATTGGAGAAAAATATATGGCCGTAAAAACACCTCAAGGTATTAAGCCAATAAAGATACAATAATGACAGCTGGAGAGACAGCACTTATCTTTTAACTATACACCCTGTGAGCCCGGTTGATCCGGGCTTTTGGGGTCTGGGACATGGAGATCAGACACCCGGTTCGTATATTGGGTGTATAAATAAAATGAGACATATGAGAGTAAAAGTGATTGTAAGAGAAGTATTAGAGCGTGAGTTAGGATTGGTAACCAAGTTTAATGAGATCAAGACCTATACCCTAGAGATGGAGCCAAAAGATGTATTCTCCACGTTTGAAGAAGCAAGACAGGTATGGGATGAGTACGATGTGATGTTTGAGGGTCTCGGTGATGATAGTTTTAGATTGGTTAAGCCCAAGACATACAAAGAGGAGATGTATGATAGACAGCGGCTCCAAGACCTACATGATGAGATGGCTCACATGGATTTTGAATAAGTAACAATTTTATCTTTTAATTATACACCCTGGAGCCCGAGCAATCGGGCTTTTGGGGTTCATGAGCGTAGACACATTTATTAAGATTAATAGACCCCGAATCCAAAATATAGACGGTAACTTTGATGAAGCCATAATTACAGTCTTAACACCCGAGGGTAAGCTAGCGTTTTACTGGTTTGAAAATGGGTAAGTGGTAAGATCCCAAACCTCGAAACAGGTGAAATGGTGAGACAGTGGAGGTATGAGGTATGAGAACTGAGATATGAGACCTTAGACCCGAGACCTGAGATATGGGGTCTGAGAATTTGGGGGTATGAGGTATGAGGTATGAGGTATGAGACCCGAGACCATGGTAACCCTGGTGACCCTAGAGGTATGAGGTATGAGATATAAGGTATTAGACCCTTAGACCCTGGTAATCTGGGTAACATGGAGATCTGGGACATGAGGTATGAGGTATGAGACCCCGAGACCAGATACCCTGTGACCCTGGTGATATGGTAGAGGTATAAGAACAGAGACCTGAGGTATGAGATCCGAGACATGAGGTATGAGGTATGAGATATAAGACCCTTAGACCCTGGTGACCCTGGTGACCCTGGAGGTATGAGACCTGAGGTATGAGATCTAAGGTATAAGGTATGAGGTATGAGAATCTGGTAACCCTGGTAGCCTGGAGATATGAGGTATAAGACCAGAGATATGAGGTATGAGATATGAGACCCGAGACCATAGAGACCCAGGATTGTGGAGGTATGAGACCAGAGACCCTGTGATCCAATAACCCTGTGACCCTGTGAATATGGTGATTCTGTGATATGGTGAAGGTATGAGGTATAAGGCCTAAGATATAAAGGTGGTAGATTTGGTGTGGTACGGCGGTATATATATGGTAGTGATATAGTAATAATATGGTTATACATCCCCACGCGCGCCGTTGTCAATATATGACGGGGTGGGGAGGAACGGTGCTTAGACCACTTCACAACTCGAACACGATCTTTACCCATCGACATTGTATATAACTATATATCTCCCCACATCACACCCACAATTTTCAAATAAGCCAAAGGAATAAAAACCCACAAAAATCAAAATTCTTCTTTTTAAAAGATCTTTGCCATTGATAAAAGATATACGTATATTCTAAATAAACATAAAATATGAAAAAATCAGCAGTAGAATGGTTTCAAGACCAAATAATTAAAATTGTTAATGGAACTTGTGAATTATCAGAAACCCAAATTTTTGAACAAGCCAAAGAAATGGAAGAAAAAATTAACGATACAAAATACCTTACAGGCACTATTATAGGTATATCTGCAGGTATAGCCATAGGATTTTTAATGTTTGCATAATGTTAAGTAAACTAATATATTTACCCTTAGGAATCTTATCTTTAACAATTACCGCTATAATTAGTTTTTTTGAAATATTTATCACAAAACGATAAATGGCATCTTACACTTATCTACAACTTCAAGGAACAGGCTCAATTGGAGAAAATCTTTCGGGTTTAAAAACTTTTGTTTTTACCAATCCAAGTGCATCTTCTTATTTTACTATGGAAACCATTCCAAACTATAATGGTTTTTTTGATTCAGGTTCAGCCACTAATTTTAGAGGAACATATTCAACCTCAGAATCTATGGGTCTAGTAACTTCATCATATATTGCAAGTATTGTAGTCCAACCAGGAAATTCATCTTTTACTTTTACCCCAACTTCCGCAGTTACGGGAACAACTTATTATTTAAAAGGAACAGGAATGTATTCTTTAACTATAAGTTAAAAAGTCCTTGGCTAACCAATTTTTTATTTGTATATTCAGGGTATAAATCAATTAAAATAAAGGTTATGTTAGAAAATTTGGAAAATATGAGCCAACAAGAAGCTCAAGAGAGATTAAAAAAATTAAATCGTGAGATTCGTAAGCACGAAATTGCTTTTTTATTGTTTGTTGTCCTAGGCATTGCAGATATTATTTTAACAATAATGGGTTTTATTCCATTTAATGGTGTATCTATAATGGTAATTTTAGGATGTATTTTTACATGTTATAAAATATATAAATATTCTGAACCATTTGAATTAGAAAAATTTTTTATCGAATTAATTTATGGAAAAAATGGAAAATAGTAAATACCAAAAATCAAGAAAATTAACCAAAACAGATGGTACTATAATGTATACATTTGATGGGAAATTACATAATTGGGAAGGACCTGCTTTAATTCCTGAAGGGAATGCAAGGAAACGTGAGTATTATTTAAATGGAATTAAATATACGGAGGCAAAATGGAAAGATTTATGTAAAGAAAGAGAAGGATTACCTTGGTATAAGGGTTCGGGTGCTAAAGCTAGATTTTAAATAAAAATAAAGGTTATAATGGAACGAATTACACATGAAGAAGCTAAAAAATTTATTCCTTGTTCTGAAGATTATTCAAATAATCCACCTACATATTTTACGGTTCAAGAACAACAAGATGGTTGGGATAAAATAACATATTACACGGGTAAAAAGCGAGGTCTATTTGTAGGCCGAGAAGGTGATGAATGGGTTTATATTTTGTCAAATCCCGCGATTCCTGATATGGTTAAGATAGGTTATACTAAAAAAGATCCTTTTGATAGGGCAACTCAAGTGTCTCGTGGAACAGGAGTTCCTGTGGGTTTTGAGGTTGAATGGGCATTTAAATGTTTTAAAGGTGAGCGTATAGAACAGGAAGTTCATAAGTATTTTAAAAAACAAAGAGTTAATCCTCAAAGAGAATTTTTTAGGGTATCATTAAAGGAAGCTAAACAAATTATAGAACAAATAGGAACAAAATATGTATGAACAAATTGTAGATATGGAACTACAAGATTTAGAAAATAAAATGATTTTACTTCAAAATCAATTAATTAATAATTGTGATGTGTTGGATGAAATGTGGAAATATCATCCCGGTAATCCTGATTTTATTAATCCAATTAAGGCTTATGATGAATTAAAAAAATCTATAGCTTATTTAGAGAGTAAAATTAATGATTTAGATTTAAAAATTAAAACATTAAAATCAACGAATTAACACGTATATTCTGTTGGAAAATTGTATATACATATAGAGATATGAGAATAGGAAACATATTTGCATTGTTTGGATTTTCTGAAGAAAATGAAGAAGATAAAATCACTAGAAAAAAAATAGAAGATTTTAAAGAAACTCCTTTTTTCAAAATTGGAATGTTTACTAAAATGATTCTAAATGGAACAAATTTTAAAAAACAAATAGTAGGATTTTTTAGTAAATCTGATAAAGATTTAGATGTATTGGGTATTGGTGAAGCTGGGGATTTTATGATGTTTAATAGGGCTTGGTATTGGATTAGTGAATGTAATACAAAGAGAAAAGATTGGAAAGAAGCATTACAAAATAGTGCTAATTCTGATTTTTTGGTCTGTTTAAAATTAAGTATAAAATATTTTGAAAATATTGAAGAATTTGAAAAGTGTGCCTTTTTAATAAAAATTCAAAAGTTTATAGAAAAAGAAATTCTTAAAGTTTCTTTAAAAGAAACTTGATTCCCTAAAAAAAAGTTATTACCTTTAATTATATTTTAATATTAAATTATTGAAATAATATAAAGTTATAAAAAATAATAAACAATATAATAAAATGAAATATAAAGAATTAGTATTAAGACGCTTGGAGTCTATGGAGGGAAAATTAAAACGAATGAGAAATGCTTTAAATGAAAGAAATGTAGAAGCAGCTCGTGAAATATTAAACGAAATTCTCGAATTAAGAGACGATACCCAATCCATTATAGAAAGAGAAAATCAATAAATAAATAAAAGTTATGAATCTAACAGCCGAACAAATCCAAAAAAATTGGAATGACCTAATACTTGTTATCTCCAATGAAATATCTTCTCCACGTAGGGAAAAACTTCTAGAATTTTATGAACAATATGCTGAGCGTTTAATGTTAATGCCAGCTGCACATAAAAAAGAATACCACAATGCTTTTCCAGGTGGGTATGTTGAACATGTTTTGCGCGTTATTAGATGTGCTAAAAAGCAATATAATTTATGGGAAGAAGAAGGATGTGACATGTCTACCTTTACTATGGAGGAACTTATATTTTCAGTATTGAATCATGATTTAGGTAAAATGGGTGATGAAGTAGAAGATTCATATATTCCCCAGACTGACCAATGGCGTAAAGATAAATTAGGTGAGGATTATATGTTTAATACTAAAGTCCCATTTGCTTCAATTCCAGATAGAGGTTTATTTTTACTCCAATCACATGGTATCCAGTATACATTTAATGAAATGATTGCTATTCAAACCCACGATGGTTTATATGATGAAGCAAATAAAAAATACCTTGCTACTTATATGCCAGAACAAAAACCCCGTACTTCATTACCTTATATATTACACCAGGCTGATTTAATGGCGGCACGCATTGAATTTGAACGTGAATGGTTACCTAAATTAAAAGAAGGTAAAAAATCCGTGGATATAAAAAAAGAAAATTTTACATTAGGGACAAAACCAAACACATCTAAAAAAATGTCGATTAAAGAAAAAGCTTTAGGTTCATTTAAAAGTGATAATTTAAAAAATTTATTAGATAGCATATGACAGGATTAATAATTGTTATTTGTATTTTATCAATGATAGTCGTAATTTTAGGATTTACGACTTTTAATTTGATGAAAAAACAAGAAAAATCAGAAGATATTTTAGTGGGTTATTTAGATTATCTAGATAAATTATCTCGCACAATTGAAATTTCGGAAAAAAAACTTAAAGAGATAGATCGTGCTGGTATATTTGAAAAAGATGATGATGTTGGTGCTATATTTAAGTCAATAACAGAAATTCAAAATATACTTAATGAATTTAATCTTAGAAAATTCAATTAAAAAAGTGCCAAAAAAAGCTAAAAGTAAAAATTATTTTACTCAAGAAACTGAAGATGCAATTGTATTATATAATAATACAACTAATCCATCTTTACGAAGCAAAATATATGAAGAAAAAATACATTATGCTTTTTTTAAATTAACTCAAAATATAATCCATACTTTTAAATTTTATAATACTGAGGTAGAAAATTTAGAACATCTACAACATGAAATTATAGTTTTTTTACTTTCTAAAATTCATTTATTTAATCCTAATAATGGAGCTAAAGCATATTCTTATTTTGGAACCATTGTAAAACGATGGTGTATATTATATAACGAAAAAAATTATAAAAATAAAATTAATAAAACCTCAGTAGATGAATTATCAAAAGATAACTCTCATTCATATACATTAGAATCTTTTGATCCAAATGAACGCCTTTCTAATTTTATGGATAAGTATATTGAACATATAAGTTTTAACATATATGATATTTTTCCAAAAGAATATGATGCTAAAATAGCAGATGCTATTATAGAATTATTTAGAAAAAGAGACCAAATAGATATATTCAATAAAAAAGCCCTTTATATCTATATTCATGAAATGATCCCAGATGCTAAAACTCCTAAAATTACTAAAATAGCAAACATATTACATAATATATTTAAGAAAAATTATTTATTCTACTTAGATCAGGGATATATAGAATTTCAAAATTTATAATTATTTATATTTATATTCAAAATAATACTATGAGTAATTTAGATTCAAATATTTTTGGTAAAAAAAAGTTTTCTGATCTTCTAAAAGAAATTTACGATAATCAAAAGAAAAAAGAAGCCCAAATCACAGCTTTAATAGGTGAATTAAAACCATTAATTAATGACATCGGTGATGCTACTTTAATAGTTCCTTTAATAAAGGAATATATGGAATTAGGTATTAAAAATGATGAACAATTAGTTAAAATGGCTACTATTGTTCAACGTGCTCTAGCTTCTGGAAAATCTGAAGATGAAAATTTTGGCATGACTGAAGAAGAAAAACAACAATTACTGAGCGAGGTTCAAAAGTTTAATTCTAAATAATAATGGGAAGTAGATATAAACCGGGTGCAGGTCAATCGACTTTTACTTCTAATACTGCGGAAACAAAAAATAGTTCTGAGTTAACTATTCACTTAAAAAATTTACAAGGAAAAATAGTTGCTGCTCGTGTAACAGATATAGTTTTAGATGAAAATCATAAAAATTTTTTAGATGTTGGCCAGTGGAGTGGTATAGGAGCGGTTTATTTTGAATTAGTAAATAAATCAGGAACTAATTTAAATGTAAATTATGCATTACCTTATGATTCACAATTAAAAACATATCCTTTAGTAAATGAAATAGTTTTACTTATAAGTTTACCTAATAAAAACATAGGTAAACAAACTAGTAGTGAATCATATTTTTATTTAAAACCTTTAGGGGTTTGGAATCATCCTCACCATGATGCTTATCCTAGTATTTTTGATAGGATTAGAAAAAAAAATAAAGGGAATAATCCCTTATTAGTTTCCCCACCTCCTGTAAATGATGGAATAGATAATACTATTGAATTAAATAGTCCTTCTAATTCATCTCAAAATACCTTTGTTGAAAAAGAAAATATAAAACCATTAATGCCTTTTATGGGTGATTCATTAATGGAAGGAAGATATGGGCAAAGTATTCGTTTTGGTAGTACTGCAAAATCACAAAGTGAAAAGAAAAACAATTGGTCTGAATCTGGAAATAATGGGGATCCAATTTTAATTATTAGAAATGGTCAACCTGAAAAACTAAAAGATGATAGAGGATGGATTCCTATAACTGAGGACTTAAATAAAGATTTATCTTCAATTTATTTAACTTCATATCAAAAAATTCCATTTAGTATAGTACATCAACATTTTAATTCATATACTGAAGAAAATAAACCTCTTATTCCACCCCTATTTCTTTCTCCCCAAATAATTCTAAATTCAGATAGAATAATATTAAATGCAAAATCTGATAGTATTTTAATAAGTGGAGAAAACTCAGTAGGATTATCTTCAAATAAAAGTATTAATTTAGAAGCAGAAGAATATATTTATATTAATGGGCCTGATATTAGATTAGGATCTAAAGATGCAAAAGAACCAATTTTACTAGGAGATCAAACAACTCAAGTACTAGAAATAATAATCAAAGAACTTATTAATATTTCTCTTAAATTACAATCCCCGTTATTATTTAAGGTAGATCCTAATATATTTGGGGTAGCTTCTTCTGCTTATATTAATTTAAATAAAACTTTAGCTCAATTAGATAGTATTAAATCTAATTTTGTAAAAACTATTTAATATGGCAGAAAAAATAGAATATCTTAATAATTTCCAAGTACTAGTTTCAGATTCTTATAATGTAGAGAAAGGAGATTATGATGGAGCCCATACTTTTCAAAGCCGTGGAGGTGTTGTGGTGGGGGGAATGGATACTAAAGTAAATAAAGTCCTAAAATATTTTTATAAAACCTACAAAAAAAACCCAGCAATACTATCTATAAACGTAAAAATTGATGATTCTTATTTAATAAATAAAAGTAGAATAGTAGTAGAATGGGAAGTTTTAATTGGAGAAAGTACAGATGGTAAAGCATATGTTGGATTAACCAGTAGAGGAGGAGCAGGATCATTATCATATGTTGGTGTTGATTCTACTCACAAAAATTCCCCAGATAAACAATATGATAGAAAAATCAAAAAACTCCCAGATGAACTAAATGATGATAGATTTGAAAGTAAAAGAGTTTTTGATTTTCAATGGTCATCATCAAAATCAAAAGGGATGAATATAAGACAAATATTTGGTCATTATACTAATCCAAACAATTATCCCCCATTTTCACAAACAACTCCTCAAGTAGCCACAGTTACACTAATAGATGCTAATACAAACCAACCAATTCAAGGAGCTCAAATTCAACCCCCAATTCCTCAAATATCTAATAAGGATTTAGCTGTCGCTTATCGTACTTGGGCAAACAGCACAGATGAACTATCTAAAAAATGGGGTAAAAAAAGCAAGTATGATTTAGACGCAACTTCTACTAATCCGAACAATAGTTATTTTATAAAATCTTATAATGGCGGAGGTAAAATAGAATATGAATCATATTTAAATTCACAAGAACCAAGAGAAATTCTTTCTTTGACACCTCTACCCATAACAAAAATCTCAGTTCCTCCCCTAGACCCTGAAATTCCTCCCCAACTAATAATTTCAGCTCCTGGATATGAAACTAAAGAAATAATTCCATATAAAGGAGATGGTACTATAAAAGAACAATTAGGAATTATTCCACTACTTGAAATTTCTAAAGATTTTGGATTCACCCAAATTTTATCCTCCCAACTAACTCCAGATCAAATATCATTTCTTAATAATTTTGATCAAACTCCTGAATTTCTTTTTAAAAAACAAATAACTAGTGCTCTTCAAAATTTAAATACTAAACTTATCCCACTAATTATTAATCAACTTGCTAAATTTGGAATACCATCTTTTATTATATCTAAAATTACATCTATGTTATCTAAAAATTCAGATAAATCACTTAAGCAAATGATAGATGAATATAAAGAAAAAAATAAAGGAAAAACAGATGAACAAAAAAAAATAAATAAAGAAAAAATAGATGAACAAAAAGAAAAATATAAAGAAAAAATAGATGAACAAAAAGAAAAATATAAAGAAAAACTAGATGAACAAAAAGAAAAAATAAAGGAACAAAAAGAAAAATATAAAGTAAAAATAAAAAGTTTCAAATCCTCATCACCAGAAGACCAAGTTGCACAAATTATAACCGTAATTGATTCCATAAAATCTAAAATAGATTTTTCTATTCCAAAAAAAGATTTAGATAGAACAATTGAGGTAAAAAATCAATTAGTTTTATCACTAAATACTATTGAAAAACAATTAACCAAATTTAATAAGTATATTAATTATTCTACACAATTTGTAACTGGATTAAAAAACGCATATACTATAATTGAAAACCAGACTGCAATCCCCTCATCAACAGGTGCTCCTAATGTACCCGGTATAAGTGTAAAATTTATATTGTGGTTTCAAGATAATAAAGAAAAAATTAAAAAAAAAATAGACGCTCTAGAACTTTTTAATAAAAGTATAGCATCTGATTTTAAATTAATTAATAAGGCCCTTTTTAATCTAATGCAATATATATATTTACTTGATATGTTTCTCCAAAGCTTCTTATCCAATTCTCCCCCCTCTAATCTTTCTAATAACTCAGAACAACTTTTAAATAATTTATTAGTATTAACCCAACAACAATCCCAACAGTTATCCCCAGTAATTACAAATGTAAATGGATTTGAAATGGGTATTGAAAATGAACCTACCACTAATTCTTTAAAACGCAGGAGAGCTACAGCTAGAAATAAACAAGGGGTAGTAATGTTAAAAGGAGAGTGGTCATTTTCATCAATTGATCAAATATTAATAGATGAACTAGTATTTTACATACAACAAAATGATTTAAAAGCAGAATAATTTTATATTTATAAACATATGAAAACAATAGAACTTAAAAAATTAATTAAAGAAGCAGTACGAGAAGTAATTCAAGAAGAACTAAAAGAAATTCTTTTAGAGGCAGTTCGTTCACCAAAAACAATTGTTAAAGAATCTATTCATCCTGTAGAAACCCCAAAACCCTCATTTATTCAACCAACAATGGATTTAAGACAAAAGTACAAAGATGTATTAGGAGAAACTGCTTTAAGTTTTACTTCAAAAGATATACAACAATCATTTAGGCCTCAAGTATCTGATCCTATAAATGGTAATTTAGGTAATGGTGAGGTAGGAATGGAACAAATTATGAGTTTATTAAATACTAAGTAATGCCTTTTAATCCCCAACAAATAGACCCAGTTGATTTAAATTCTAACATTGCTGTCGGAATAAATTTACCATTAAATGGCCCTGCGGTTTTTAAATCTAATTTTACTACTAAAGATGCAATTAAAAATAATTTAATAAATTATTTTCTTACTAATCCTGGAGAAAAATATTTAAATTCTAATTTTGGGGGAGGGTTGCGAGCTTTTATATTTGAACAAATATCTGAAGATAATTTATTTAAATTAGAAAATAGAATTGAAAATCAAATTAAAGATTTTTTTCCTTATATTAATATTTTATCATTAAATATACTACGTAATGATGATTTTAATACATTGAATATCCAATTAAAATACACAGTAAAAAATACTAATATAACAGATAATTTAGAAATAGAATTATAAAATGGCCCTTGTTAATAGAGATATAAAATATTTAAATCGCAGTTTTCCAGATCTAAGACAACGATTAATAGAATACTCAAAAGTCTATTTCCCTAACACATATACAGATTTTTCTCCTGCCTCCCCTGGTATGATGTTTATGGAACAAGTAGCATATGTTGGGGATATTTTAAGTTTTTATCTTGATAACCAATTTCAAGAAACATTTTTACAGTATTCTCAACAAACTAATAATATATATGATTTAGCATATATGTTTAATTATAAGCCTAAAAATTCTGTTGCTTCCCAAACCACCATAGATTTTTACCAACAAATCCCCTCTAAACTCTCAGGCTCAACTTATATTCCTGATTATGATTATACTATAGCTTTAAAAGAAAATATTATATTATCTTCTCAAAATGGAAACCAGTTTTTATGTGAGGAAAGTATTGATTTTTCTTTATCTAGTTCCCAAGACCCAACACTAGTTTCAGTTTATCAAGTGTCAGGTGCAAATCCACAATATTATCTTTTAAAAAAATCTAGAAAAGCAATTTCAGCTACCATAAATACAGAAACATTTATTTTTACAGACCCTACTCCATTTAGTACAATAAATATTAATGCTGATAATTTTTTAAAAATATTAGATATTACTGATTCTGATGGAAACAGATGGTATGAAGTAGATCATTTAGGACAAGAAATGGTTTTAGATAGTGTTAAAAACACAAATATAAATGATCCAAATAATGAGTTAGATACTCCATATTTATTGAAATTAAAAAAAGTTGCTAGAAGATTTTCTTCACGTATTACTTCATTAAATAATATTCAAATCCAATTTGGAGTAGGATCTCCATATGATATAAATGAGCAAATTATTCCAAATCCTAATAATGTAGGATTAGGATTACCTTTTAAAAAAGATAAATTAACAGCAGCATATTCACCTGTTAATTTTTTATACACAGGTACATACGGGATAGCACCTTCTAATACTACTTTAACAGTAAGATATTTAACTGGGGGAGGATTATCATCTAATATTCCTGCTAATACTTTAAGTATTAATACTCCATTAAACTCACCCCAAATTTATTTTCCATCTCGTAATTTAAATCCAACTTTATCTAATTACATATTTAATTCTTTAACTGCAACTAACTCTGAAGCATCTTCTGGGGGTAAAGGAGGGGACACAATAGAAGAAATTAGACAAAACACTTTAGCTTTAGTAGCCTCCCAAAAACGTTCAGTAACAGCTGATGATTATTTAATTAGAGCTTTAAGTATGCCTTCTGATTATGGAGCTATTTCTAAAGCTCACATTGAAAAACCTAAAATAACAGATAATCAAGTTTCAACTATTGAAACTTTAAATTTATACATTTTATCCCAAAACTCTACAGGTAAATTAGATTATGCTAATAATACATTAAAAAATAATTTAAGAACTTATTTATCTCAATATAGAATGATTGGTGATAATATTGAAATAAGAAATGCTTTCATAATTAATATAGGAGTAAATTTTGAAATCATAGTCCTCCCAGAATACAATAATAATGAGGTATTATTAGCTTGTATGAATGAATTAAAAATATATTTTAACATAAATAATTGGCAAATAAATCAACCTATATTTTTAAGAGATTTATATATATTATTAGATAAAATTAAAGGAGTCCAAACAGTAAAAAATATTTTTATTACAAATAAAGCAGGAACTAACTTAGGTTATTCCCAATATGCATATGATATACTCGCTGCTACTGAAAACCAAGTGATATACCCTTCATTAGATCCTAGTATTTTTGAAGTGAGATATCCTGATAGTGATATAAAAGGCAAAGTAGTTCCTTTATAATACCATATTTATAATAAAACATTATAAATGGCTGTTTATAAAATTTTTCCTACAAAGGATACTACTTTATATTCTAACTATCCTTTAATAAACACTGGTTTAGATGCTATATGTGAAACTTCAAATACTATAGGTATAGATGGCAGTCCTAAAGTAGCTAGATTTATAACTCAGTTTAATACTGAAGAAATACAAGATATTATAAATAGTAAAATATCTGGTGATCCCTATAAAATATATTTTAAAAATTTTATAGCAACTGCTCAAGGTATAAATGCTGATACTTCCATAGAAATATTAACCCTAGCTCAACAATGGAATAATGGGACCGGAAAATATTTAGATTCCCCCCAAACCAAAGATGGTGCTTCTTGGACCTTTCCTTCTATTTCAGGTTCATCTTCTTGGTCAATAAGTGGTTCTAATAATGGATATTTTTATACTAGTTCTTTTTCTTCTCCAAATGCTGGGGGTGGAAACTGGTATACAGGATCTAACTTTCGGGTTACTGAATCATTTGGTTTACGCGATATAAAAGATATTGAATTAGATGTAAGTTATATAGTAAATTCTTGGTATAGTTCTTCAATTCCAAATTATGGATTTATAGTTAAATTAACTGGGTCTCAAGAATTTAGTACAAATGAAAATATTCAACCTATATTCAAGTATTATAGTGTAGATACAAATACAATCTATCCTCCAACTTTAGAATTTAGATGGAGAGATTATTCAACCATATTAACAGGATCAGCTACTAGTAGTATCATAAATACATCTGATTTAAAAATGTCATTGTCCGAAAATCCAGAAGTTTTTTACCCGGAAAGCACAAATAGATTTTACATTAATATAAGTCCATTATATCCCCCTAGAATATACCAAACATCTTCATTATATACTAATTTAAAATATTTACCTACTTCTTCATATTATGCTATAAAAGACTTGGATACTAATGAGTTTGTTATTAATTTCGATAATCAATATACTCAAATTAGTTCTGATGTTAATGGAAATTATTTTGATGTATATATGAGTGGACTCGAACCTGAAAGATATTATTCTATTTTAATTAAAACTAATATTAATGGTTCTACTAAAATTTTTGATGATAATTATTACTTTAAAGTTATTAACTAATGAGTGAACTTATAGATTTTAGTAAACAATCCTTTAATAAATTTCAATATGAAAAAATAATTGATACATCTTTTAAACAATTAGGAGTCCAACCAATTCAACAACAACTTGAAGAACAACCAACATTAAACGATTTTTTTAATATGTACAATGAAATGTTTTATGAAATACCTGAATCAGGGGAAATTAATTCACATGAATACTTAATTAAACAAAGTAGTGAATATATAGGTTTTGAATCTAACCAAGAAGAATTAGAAGTACTTCAAAATGAAATAGCCCAATTAAGAATCGAATTACTTGATGCCCAAAAACAAATAGCAGAATTACAAACAAAAACCCCTGTAACTAGTTTTTAATGCCCCCCTAACCACACTTAATTAATATGCCCAATTTTAATATTCAGACCTATGGAACACAAGAATTAAACTTATTAACAGGGGGATCATTATTTTCTTCCCAGTTATTTACTAATCAAAGTTGCATAGAATTTTTTGTTTATTCTCCTAATGAAGATCTACTCTTTTCAGAACCTAATTTCTACCAGTATATTGCTAATAGTATTCCAATTGATAATGGGACCCCCTCATCATTGCCTGATTCAAATGATCAAAATTTAAATACTAGCTTTGGCATAAGTAGCTTATTCATAAATCCCAGTCAATCTTTATTAGATAATGGTTTTGATCAAGGTACATATATAGCTCATTATAATTTTTTAAATAAAAAAATAGGTTCTTCTTCAGAACATCTTTATATAACTGAAATATCAAATGATAGGAAAGAAGTTAAATTAGATACTACTTCATTAAGTGCACTTTCATTAACTTTCCAAACAACCCAATTTATTCAAGAGAGACAAGAAAGTAATTATTTTGTAGATTTTTATTTAAATTTTGGAGAAAATAATTTAATACTTGCTAATAATATAATTTTAAATTCTCAAGATTCTACTAATCCTACAATATTTATTAAACTTTACGAACCCCTCCCAGATGAATTTGATATAAATTCTATTTGTTGGGTTGTAACTACTTTAGCAGAATCTCAATCTTATACTATAGTTTTTGATGATCCTGTTTTTGAAGTAAATGATACTGTATTAATTCAAGGTCCTAACTTTAATATTAATATAAAAGATCAAATTAATAATTCAACATTAGAATATTCGTATATTGATTTAATATCTACATCATTAACTAGTTCATTACAACAATTAAATAGTTTATTTGAAGAAAAAGAAATAGACATAAATGTGGATTATACTAATTTTAATGAATATATTCATTTTAGTTCTGCTGAAACTAGACTAAGAAATTTTTATTATAAAATTCAATTAATTGAACAATATTCTTCTTCTATAGCTATTTTAAATCATGTTACTAATTCTAATATAAGTGGTAGTATTTTAGATTATCAATCTAAAATAGATAATATTATAACTAATTTTGATGGATATGATTATTTTTTATTTTATGAAAATAACCCATATACTTGGCCCAAAACCAATACAGAAAAACCATATGAATTAGCAAAATCAAATACCCCTCAAGTTTTATCATGGATAGGAAGCACCAATGAATCTAGCCCATACTATGGTGGCCTTTTACTTTCAGCTTCAATATATGATAACGAAAATAAAGATAACCTACTTTATTCTATACCTGAATATTTAAGAGACGATCCAAATAATGCTCAATATGAATTATTTGTGCAAATGGTAGCTCAATTTTATGATAATATTTGGATATATTATAAAGATGTTACTGAAAAATACAATGCAGATAACCGTTTAGAATATGGTATATCTAAAGATCTAGTTGCAGATGCTATTCGTGATTTTGGAGTTAAATTATACCAAAATAATTTTTCAAATGAAGATTTATATACAGCATTTTTAGGTTTAACCCCCCAAGGAGGATTATTTCCTTTTCCAAATATAACAGGATCTTTACCTACACCTTTTGGATTTGAATATATTGATCAATTTATATCTGCTTCTAACGATTATATGCCATTAGATGATGTAAATAAATCGTTATACAAACGTATTTATCATAATTTACCATACCTACTTAAAACAAAAGGTACATTACCTGGTTTACGCGCTTTAATTACCTCATATGGTATTCCTGATACTATATTAAGAATTAATGAATATGGAGGAAAAGATAAAGTAGATTCAAATGATTGGGATTATTGGCAAAATGAATTTAATTATGCTCTTGGTCATAACCCTTTAAGCTCTAGTTATGGTGAATCCGGAACTGGCGCATTTGCCGCTACCCAATGGGGATTAAATCATTCATGGAACTCTCAAGATAATTTTCCATCAACAGTAATGTTTAGATTTAAACCCTTTATTCCTGAAACCAAACTAGTTCTTACAGGATCAGCCAATTTATCAGTAGGTGCTATTTACCCCTCAGGAAATTTATTATTTGAAGTAAGAGAACAATTTAATTCTTCTTCAATAGTTACATTAGGTTCTTATGAATATAGTGATTCTGGTTCATATAGTGGTTCCTTATATGGCACTGCTTCAATGAACCCATATTCAACTCTAACATTTTACCCAGGATTTGATAATATGAATCCAACATCGTTTGGATCTTCTTCTAGTCTTTATTTACCTTTTTATGATGGTGGGTGGTGGTCATTAATGATTACTCGTAATGGAGATGAATTTAATATATATGCTGGGAATAAAATATATGAAGGAGGAGATAATGGAACTAAATTAGGATTTTTTGCTTCTTCCTCAATTACAACTAGCAATAACTTCTGGAACACAGGAGCATATGTCGGAAATGTAGGTGGTGCTATACTATATGCATATAATTTAGATCCAACAGGTAGTGGCCTTTTTGCTGGTTCTGTACAAGAATTAAGGTATTATAACACCCCAATATCTGAAAGTGTATTTAAAGATTTTATAATGAATCCTTCTTCTATTGAAGGTAATTCATTAAATAGTGCCCCAAATGAGCTTGCTTTTAGAGCACCTTTAGGAAATGAACTTTATGAAATAAATCTTCCAAATCAAGTCCCACCTTCCATACATCCAAAAGTAACAGGATCTTGGGCTATAACTCAATCATTTAGTGGATCTGATTCTACTTATCAATTTTATGGAACTCTTAACCCTAACACAGAATATTTCTTTTACGATCAACCAATAGCAGGTATTAGAAATGCTATTTCGGATAAAATTAGAATAGAAAATAATGTAATGCCCGAAGGAGATACTTTATCACCATTCATGTCATTATCTCAAAAATCTAATATATCTCAAAGTTATACTCAAAATGTTAATTATTTAGAGGTAGCCTTTTCCCCCACAAATGAGATAAATGAGGATATAATGGATCAAATTGGTTCATTTAATATAGGTGAATTTATTGGAGACCCAAGATTAAGATCCTCTTCTGCAGTTACATACCCTGCTTTAGATCAATTACGAAATGAATATTTTCAAAAGTATATCAAAAATTACGATTTAGTTGACTTTATACGTTTAATTAAATTCTTTGACAATTCATTATTTAAAATGATTAGAGATTTTGTTCCTGCACGTACAAGTCTTGCCTCTGGAATTGTAATTAAACAACATTTACTTGAAAGAAATAAATACCCACAACCACAAGTAGATACATATTCAACCATAGCATATAAATTTGATACATCTTTAGGAGCATTTTCTTTTGCTTTTTCAGATGAATTTGATTTACTGAATTATTCCCTTAATACCCCAATAACCTTTCAAGATATCTCAATAACAGGAACACTAGCTCCACAATGGAATGACTACCAACCAGGTACTGTAGAAAATTTTAGTGGAGGTACAGGCGGAACTTTTGAACAATTTAATGGAACCTTTACCTCTCCATCTGGAAGTAATGGTATTGGTCCTGAAAATCAATATTTTTTAACTCAAAGTTGGTATGAAACATCTCAAACCCTTTCTGGTTCAGTAAATGTATTACATGATGCTCAAGATGAGTTTTACGATGGTGAATTTAGTGGATCTGTAATATTAGTATCTGATGGTATATTAAATGAAGCATACCCAATAAATCTTCAACCACTTAAATATAGACAAGTACATTATTATCCTACTTCAAGTAATGAAGATAATATTTTTGAAAATCTATTTTTAAATAGCATAACTACTCCTCAATCTGGAAGTATATTATTTTACAATGAACCTTTTACTTTTGGAGGACCACCTTTATATAATTTATTTGTAACTAAATACTTAAAAATAGCTAGAATTGATTGTGATGGAAATAATAATACTATAGTTTTAGAAAATATAAATAAAGCTTCAATATATAACCCTTTAGATAATACATATGTCCCATATAATTTAATACTCATTAATGAACAACCAGATTATTATTTATATTCTACATTAAATTCATATATTCCTTCTTTCTTTCCTAACCAAGTATTAGATTATACTGTTTCTGCTTCAATAATTAATCCTATTACAACTACCCTCCCTTCAAACCCACCACTTATTTTAACCCCCACAGCCAGTATTAACATATTAAATTATTATGATTCCTCTTCTGGTTATACTACTTTTGCAAATACCCCAAATACTGCATTAATAATTACAGCTAGTGTAACTATAACCAATCCTGGTGTTACAACCCCATCTATTGCTTTAGTTTATTCCACCCCAGATTATTCAACTATTGTAGCTACTTTGCCGGGTTCTGGATATGCTTCATTACCTCCTGGGTCTTCTACTTACACAATATCAGGTTCATTTTACTCCTTAACAAACAATTCTTATGTATTAAGTTTAATTTCCATCCCACAAACTAGTGTAACGATACAAAACATTCAATTTTTACTTACCCAAAGTAGAGCAGTAAGTACTTCTAGCTGTGAAAATGTAATATTTGAACCTTATATTACAACCCCAAATTTCTACAATAGTGATGAAAATGCATTATTAAATAATGCTTTTGAATTAAGAGACAGTTCATATTACATGGATGTTGATTATACTAGGGGTATAATAGAACCTGTTAATTTTGATCAATTAATAAGCGGAAGTGCAACTAGAGCAAAAGTACAAGATTCAAATTATGATTCTTTTAGGCATACTATACCAAGGTATTTTGGTTCAAAAAATACTTCTAATAAAATAAATGAACCTAGTAATAATGGTTTTAACAATCTTCTCTCATATGTTAATAACGGATATGCCTTTAATAATCAATCTAATGGAGACCCAGCAGTAGAAAGTTTAAAATCATATATAGCATACGGTTACATGGATGGAAGTTGGGCCCCTGAACGAATGAATGCTTCAGCATTTACTATTAAATATTTAATTGATCAGGATGGAAATATTTCCACCCCAAACATTTCAGATATTTCTTTACCTAACACTCAACAGAATTTCCATACAGGAGATAAATTTAGATATGCTTCTATTTTAGGACAATCTAGTTTAAATAATACACCAAGTGCATTTAGAAAAATAATTAGAGGAGGATATAGAATTGAACCAATTTTATATACTCAAAAAGGTGTTGCTCCTAATGTAACTTGGGAAGGGATACTATTTGAAAGTCTTCTCCCTACAAGTACTAATTCTATTGGAGATTACGCAGCCCAATTTTTATATGTTGGAAGTATAATAATATTATCTGCTCCTTTCCCTCAATCTACCACCATTAATTATAATTCAACTATTTATGGTAGTTCATTTTTAACAGGTGGTGGTTATCAAGTCCCCCAAGGTGCTGTAGATGATGCTGTTTCTTTAACTATAAAGGTAGATGTAACGATAGCAGGAAGGAGCGCTCTTGGAAATGTTTTAGGTGATCATTATTACATTACTTTGCGAATATTAAAAGGTACCCAGACTGTAATTGATTCCTCCACCACCATTAATGCAAGTGGCCAAAACGATAGCCAATTCCGTACCATTTCTTTAACAATTCCACCATCTGATTTAAATGCTGGAGATATATATACATTTAAAGTAACATGTGATGGATCAACTACTAATTACCCATGGTTTACTGAAGAAGTATATATCAAATGGAGCCAAATTACAGTATCTCAAACTCCACCATATGTGCCCCCAAGTGCATACACTGGATCAATATGGGGTTATTTAGACCCAATCAATTACCCATACATTATAACTTCATCAGTTTCTGAAATAGTTGAATCTTATGGAGTTAATATTAAACAATCTGATATATCTCAATCTGGGTTTAACCCAATAACATTACCATGGTCAATTGAATATGGAGATGAATTTAGGTTTGAGGGAAGAGAAGATTTTGTATATCAAGTAGGAAAAATATTTCCCTCTGGAGACAGTGGATCAGGTCGTATTTCTCAAACAGGTTCAATTGAAGTTCATTTTAATGCTAATCTTCCTGTTAGTGCTAGTTCATCAGCATTTAATTTAGACCATTTTTTAATAAGAAGATATGTAGAGGATTCTTCCCAAATAATATTTGAAGGATTTAGACCTGCAAATGGAGCATCCCCTAATTCATTTATTATTACCCCAGAATATGTAGTTCCGCAATTAAATGAAAATACTGATAAATATATTCAACTTCTTACTGAAAAAGGGTTGATTGGGTAAGTATTTATTAATATAATATATTTATAATAAAAAACATGGTCGGAATCTATAAAATATTATCCCCAACAGGTAAAATCTATATTGGGCAAAGTATTAATATAGAAAGAAGATTTAAAGAATATAAAGGATTACATTGTATAGCTCAAAGAAAGTTATATTTTTCTTTAAAAAAACACGGAGTTGAAAACCATATATTTGATATTTTAGAAGAATGTTCAATAGAGGTGTTATTAGAAAGAGAGACATACTATAAAGAGTTTTATAAAGTTTTAAAATCCCCCTCTTTATGTTGTAGAATAGATGGTAAAGGGGGAAAAAATAGTAAAAGTACTAATAAACTCATATCTGAAGGAAATAAGGGAATAAGTAGAAATAAAGGAAGAAAACAATCCTTGGAAGAACGAACCTTAAGAAGTAATATTAGGACAGGATATAAACCATCTCCTACCCATATTGAAAATATGGAAATGGGGATGCTTGGTAAAAACACAACTTCTATACTATGTATAAATGATGGTAAAATTTATCAAAGTATAAAAGAAGCAGCATCTTTTTACAATTTGAAAACATCAAGTATAGATAATATTCTCTCTGGGAGAGCTTTATCTACTAGAAAAGATAAATTAAAATTTAAATATATTAACTCTTAAAACTTAAAAAATTGGGCTATTTAAATAATCAAGTTGTCACAGTTGACGCTATATTAACAACAAAAGGAAGAGAACTTTTAGCTAGAAACGATGGTTCTTTTAGAATTACACAATTTTCTTTATCAGATGATGAAATAGACTACACTCTATATAATCCGAACCACCCATCAGGTTCAGCATTTTATGGCGAAGCTATTCAAAATATGCCATTGCTTGAGGCGTTTCCAATAGATACTCAAATTATGAAATATAAATTAGCCACTTTACCTCGTGGAACAGCCAAATTACCTGTACTTAGTTTAGGGTATTCTGCTGTTATTTTACAACAAGGAGCTACACTTTCAATTACGCCTCAAACATTAAATTATCTAGGTAATGCCCAAACATTTGAAACCAGTGGATATTCAGCTACAATTTCAGATGTTCGCTTAATGTCAATATTTAATGGTACCGGAATATCCCCCACAACAGCCACATCAGTTGATACTGTTGCTACTACATTAGGTACCAATGTATCTCAAACTATAATAGGTAGCCAATTTAATTTAAAAGCAACAACTGTTAACACATTATTTGGAAGCAATACACAACTTTCAGCTACATTAACATTTATAGGTTTAGATAGTGGTGCTCGTTTAACTATTCCTGTTATAATTAATCATAATTAATAATAAAAACTAATATATAATGTCATTTAAAAGATTTGATTCTGAAGATTTATTAGTAAGTAGTGATTCAATTACCTCTACTCTATGGTCAACTGGAGCCCCTATTTTAACTTCCTTTTTTACTTCATCTGTTCAAGAAATAAATTCCACAGGAGATTATTATTTAAGTATTTATACTACTTCTTCTTATAGTTCACCATGCCAGTTTAATATAGTGTATGCTGATCCTTTGGGAAGTGGAAGTACTTTATATAATTCAATAGTTCCTGAAAATTCTCCTACTAAAACAATGTATGGACAATACCGTTCATTAATTTTAGAAGATGAAAATGCTAATTTTATTTTTGGAAAAGGATCTAATATTCTAACAGGATCTAATTTTTGGGTAATTAATATTGAAAGAGCAAGATATAAACAATCATTATTCCCAGGGTCTTTAAATTTAACCCTTTCAGGATCAGGAGGTTCAGTTAATTTAACAGATGATTCACAAGATAGTTTAGTAAATACATTTATTGGTACATCTCGTGTTTACCAATTAATCTCAGGATCAAATGGTACTGCTGGAAGTTTAGCACACAGTGGATATGTACTTAATTCTGGTTCATATGGTTTAGTGTTTCCTGATTTAGGAACTATTATTTTAAACCCCGCTGCTATTTCTCAATCAATTCACGTTAGCCCTTCCCGATCGAATAATTCAAACGGCAATAATACCCAAAAATTATTTTATGCCATTTCAGGGGGAGCTTCATTCTCATTAAATTCAGAAGAAACTATTACATCTGATTATGTGTTTGTTAGAGTAAGAAACAGTGAATTTAATTATTCAGAAAATCCATCATTTATTTCAGGCTCTACTGGTGAAATAGTACATAGTGAATTTATAAATTCCCCTCAAGTTTATATTACAACTGTGGGGATGTATAATGATTCAAATGAGCTTTTAGCAGTTGCTAAAATGTCAAGACCATTATTAAAAGATTTTACAAAAGAAGCTCTAATTAGAGTAAAACTTGATTTTTAAGAATGAATGAGTATTCTCAAACCATTTTTAACTTCTGATGTTATTATCTCTCCTTTTGAGATAAATAAATTATTTACTTTTCAAGGTAATTCTGAATTAACTGCTTCAAATGTTGGGATTGAGAGATACATTGGACAAAATATAGTTTCATCATTTTGGGTATCTGGTTCAAATCCAACAGGACAAATTTATACTCAAGATAAAGTTTTAGTATATAATTCAATCAAAAAATTATATTACTCTAACTACTTAACCAATCCTTCAGGTTCCCCAGCAGGAACTGCTTCTTTTAATTTAGATGGAACAATTACAGGACCTGCTTACACTCCAAATTATTATAATTATCTTTCAACCACTTTACCTACTTACAGATATATCCCTACAGGATCTGGAGATATAATAGGTGTAATATCTATTCCTTCAAATTTATTTGGAGAGTATTTAAAACCTACTTCTGTAATTTTAACATCTGGAAGTATAACATTGCAAGATGATGGTTTAGGAAATATGTTATATGGTGTTTTAAAAGTAGGAGATGTAATATATGAACATGGGTTAATTATATTAACAAGCGATGGTATTCCTGGACAAGATGGATATGGTTATATTATTTATGGAGATGGATTATACGGGGTTGGAGATGAAGCATTTATAAATAATTTTATTAATGCTCCTAATTTAACTTGTTCATTTCAAAGTACAGTTACAATATACGAATCTCAATATAAATGTACTATTAGACAAAATGAATTTAATTTTTCCCAAAATCCAACTTTAATTTCTGGAAGTTCAAATAGTGGTGTAATATATGATTATGCAACAGGTTCTTATTTTAATCCATATGTTACAACAATAGGTTTACATAATAATAATCGTGAACTTATAGCTGTGGCTAAATTAGCCCAACCACTACCCCTTTCATCAGTTACTGACACAACAATATTAGTTAACTTAGATTTATAATATTTATATAAAATGGCAAATATACTCACTCAAGTAGGAATAGGAACAGGAAATATAGTTGAAGCACATCATGTTTCTCAATCAATTGATGCTTTTACCGGAACCGTAGCATATGATATTTCTCTTTCTGGCTCATTCAATTTAACTGGATCTTTAGTTGCATCTGGGTCTAATGGTGGTATTAATACTGCTGTTGCAGGTTTAATTGATTCTAATGTAAGTCAATCAATAAATTGGGATAATAGAATAGCATATAACAGTAATGAAGACATTTCAATAGATTGGGAACTTAATAGATTACATGATGATAATGGACAAATTACTGTTCAATGGAATACTAAAAACTTAATAGATTCATCTAATGTAAATTCAATAAATTGGGATAATAGAGAAGCTTATGATGACAATAACCAATTTTCAATAAATTGGAAAGATAGACAAGTTTTTTCCAATACTGCAGATTTATCAATAGATTGGCAAGTTAAAGAAACTTATGATTCTAGTGTAATTAAATCACTAAATTGGGGCAATAGAGTAACTCTTGATTCTAATTCAAGTGCATCTATAAATTGGGGCAATAGAGTAACTCTTGATTCTAATTCAAGTGCATCTATAAATTGGGGCAATAGAGTAACTCTTGATTCTAATTCAAGTGCATCTATAAATTGGCATACTAGAATAGGATTTGATACTAATGAAGTAAATTCAATTGATTGGGGTGGAAGAGTAGCATATGATTCTAATTCAAGTCAATCAATAAGTTGGGAAGATAGATTTTTCCATGATGAAGATAATATTGCATCAATAGATTGGAATAATCGAAATTTAGTTAATTCTGATGCAACCGGTTACTTTAATTGGGAAGATCAATTAGCCTATAGTAAACTTGATGGGCAGCACTCAATAAATTGGGAAAATAGAGTTTTAATTGATGATACTAATGCTGCTTCAATATATTGGAATAATAGACAATTAAACGATAGTAGTGCTAATACTGTACTAGACTGGGAAAATAAAATAATTAGTGAAGAATTTACAGTAAATGCAGACTTTTCAGTATCTGCTTCACTTATTACAAGCGGTTCACGAGTTAGAAATTTTAGAACAATAACAATCACAGGTTATTCGACTAACCCAACAGAAGCTATACTACCAACAGATGATATTATTTTAGTAATAGACAATACAACCGGATCGCCATCGGCTGTTGGGGATGGAAACTTGAGTATTACATCTTTTTTATCGACGAGTCCTGCAGGTCGTTGTGTTGAAATAGTTAAAGTTAAAGATGGAACAGGAGATGGATTAGTTTTACAAATCACCACTGGTATGGGTGGTGGAAGTTTGATGATAAATAATACCTCATATGGATCAGCAAATTACACTGCATGTAGTGCACTTGGTTCTAGTATAACACTTATGTCAATGGGTGCTTCTGCGACAGGATCTATGTGGGGTACTGGAGTGTAATATGTTAAATGATAATTTAGTTTATATAAAAAAATCTCCAATCCATGGTTGGGGATTATTTTCCCGAAGAACTTTTAATACTCACGATATAATAACACAATCACCTGGAATAGTAATAGGAATAGGTAGCTATTACCCTCCGGAAATGTGTCCATATACATTCCCCTTTCCTAGTGGAGGAGTAATTTTTTGTCTAGGTCACCCTAGTTTAATTAACAGTAGTAGCGATCCTAATAGTGTTTTTGATATAGATGAAGTAAATAAAATTGTCACAATAAAAGCTGTACGTGATATAGATGTTGATGAAGAAATTACTTTAAGGTATATGGGGTAGTTTTTTAAAAAAGTTAATTTAGATTTATAAATTTTTTATGGAAAAATGGTTATACAATGACAAATGGATAGAATCTATCGAAGATTTCCCTCAAGATACTTATGGCTTTATTTACATAACAATACATGAACCTTCAGGTAAAACATATTTAGGTAAAAAATCTTTATATCACAATATAAAGAAAAAATTAACTAAAAAAGAATTAGCTGAACAAACAGGCAGAGGACGTAAATCAACTACCCAAACTATTCAAAAAGAATCTGATTGGAAAACCTACTATGGCTCAGCTAAACCTATACTTGAGTTAATAAAACAAGGAAAACAAAAAGATTTTACTCGCAAAATATTATATTTAGTATCAAATAAAAAACTCTTAACATATTATGAATGCAAATATTTATTCCAATTAGGTGTTTTAGAAAACTCAGAGGAATGGCTTAATACCAATATTTTAGGCAAATTTTTTGCAAAAGACTTTGTTACCCAAGAATAAAGTTGTATCTTTTATTTATGGTAAATGAATTACTAGTTAATTTGGTAAATTCTGTTTTAGGAACAGGAAAACGTACCGCTAGAGGAAATCAAGCATACACATGCCCTTTTTGTCATCACCATAAACCAAAACTTGAAGTTAATTTTACAGAAAATAGTCAAGGAAATAACCCTTGGGCTTGTTGGGCATGTGGTAAAAAAGGAAAAACAATTAAAAGTTTATTTAAACAAATTCAAGTTAATGCATCATACTTTCAAGAACTTGGAAAACTAGTAAAAACCACCACTACAGATGATATAAAGGAAAACCCCCAATCTATATTAGAACTTCCAAAAGAATTTAAAACTTTTATCAATAATAAAGATCTTACTGCAAGACATGCTTTAGCATATCTTAAAAAAAGAGACATATCTAAACAAGATATTTTAAAATATAATATTGGATACTGCAACTCAGGCCCATACAATAATATGGTTGTTATACCTTCATATGATAACAATGGTAAATTAAATTATTTCACCGCTAGATCATTCGAAAAAGATGCTTTCATCAAATACCGCAACCCTGAAACGTCTCGCGATATAATACCGTTTGAATTGTTTATTAATTGGGATTTACCAATTATATTATGTGAAGGCCCATTTGATGCAATAGCAATAAAAAGAAATGCTATTCCATTGTTTGGAAAAAATATTCAATCTAATTTAATGAAAAAAATAGTTACCTCTAAGGTACAAAAAATATACATTGCTCTAGATACAGATGCTTTAAAACAAGCCCTTGGCTTTTGTGAACATCTTTTAGACATTGGAAAAGAAGTTTATCTTGTAGAAATGCAAGGAAAAGATCCGAGTGAAATGGGATTTGAAAAATTTACTAAACTAGTACAAACAGTTTCTCCTTTAACTCAATACAATTTAATGGAGAAAAAACTTTTAACCATATGAAAAAAAGGAATATTAAAAAATCCTATGATCGAATTTTAGAAATCTCAGATGATGCACAACAGATAACATTACCTGATTCCCGTTATTATAGAAGAAATGGGAAATATTACCCATCTGTAACATATGTTTTAGGATATTATCCAAAAGGTAAACATTTTGAAAATTGGCTTAAACAAGTTGGATTCGCCTCAGACCATATTGTTAAAAAAGCCG
>Ga0194116_10001551_pt1 | contig 32423 bp, 31 predicted proteins | sample TA2MahsurfametaG_4_FD_148617 | JGI IMG/M metagenome (GOLD analysis project Ga0194116, IMG submission 148617) | Freshwater microbial communities from Lake Tanganyika, Tanzania - TA2015008 Mahale S9 surface | ecosystem: Environmental > Aquatic > Freshwater > Lake | place: Tanzania: Lake... | reverse complement strand
CGAAATGTGATAAGATTGCTTCGTCGTACCTTCTCGCAATGACAAAAGGCAAAATCCTCATCTAAAGCATAATTAGAAATTACAACCTATAACTTATTACTTACAACTTACTGCCCCCTACTCCTATCCCCTTGCATAATCTGCTGGATAAATGCACCCCAGGCAAAAGGATTAAGTAAAGGATTGGCCATGCGCTGGTTCATGTTTCTATTGACCAATTGGTTATGATTGTTTTGAAAATTAAAACTCTGCATTTCTGCACCATCGCGGGGAAGTGTTGCAATCATCGAAGCTAAACTCTCGCGAGAAAGATTCTTTTTAGCTATTTCAAGATCATCATCCGCAAATTTCATAGTCATGAATTCTCTTTTAAACTCATCTGTGCTTGCCCATGGAAAAACCCTCACACCGGGAAGGTTTATTGACTCTTGTTGCATTTTTAACAAAATGGTGTATTTATTATCAGTCAGGCCTTTGGGTATTATCAAGGTCTCACTTCTGTATCCTACCGCCGTAAAAGCCAGGGTATCACCCTCATGAGCAACAAATGAAAAATACCCCTTGTAATTAGCTGAATAAAACTGGTTTCTACCGGTCTGGTTGGTAATGGTAACATAGGGGACAACCGTATTACTATCACGGTTTACAATTAATCCTGAAAACTGCACAATGGTCCTATCCTTAACCTGAGAAAATCCGGTAAGGCTACAAAGTAAGCATAAAAGGAGTACCCAGTTTCGCATCTTGCAATTTATTAAAATCGTTGTGCAGTAGAGTTAAATTATGTTAAAACTGACAATCTGTACAGAAATAGTCGCTTATTGTTGTAGTCGCTCCGGTAAAACAGCAGTAGGATCATCCATATCGGTCAGATTAACTGCTTCCACTGCCTTGACCTCCGGAACGGCTCGCTTGATGGCCTGTTCAATACCTGCTTTTAGTGTCATGATACTCATTGGACAAGAACCACAGGAACCTAACAGACGTAAGCGAACAACATTTTCAGGAGTTATTTCCTCAATTGATACATTCCCGCCATCTGTTTCAAGATAAGGCCGGATAGTATCCAATGCAATTTCAACTCTTTTTAATAAATCCATGATTTCGTATTTATATAAAGATACAAAAAAAATAAAAAATGCTATTTAGCAGCGTTAAGAATAGCAATTTGCTGTGCCACCCGCTCTGCCATCTGCATGAAAACCGGCCCGAGAACCATTTCTTCCTCTAGGATAACGGGCTTCCCAACATCCCCCGCATCACTGATGCCCTTCACCAAAGGTATCTCTCCCAAAAATGGTGCATTAAACTGTTCTGCAAGGGTCTTTCCCCCATTTTTTCCGAAAATATAATACTTATTTTCCGGCAATTCAGCCGGAGTGAAATAAGACATGTTTTCTACCACTCCTATCAATGGAATTTTTATAGAATCCATCAGGAACATCCCTACGCCTTTACGGGCATCAGCAAGTGCAACATTCTGGGGAGTAGTCACAATCACAGCACCGGTAATCGGGAATCCCTGAGAAACAGTTATATGAATATCGCCTGTACCCGGAGGAAGATCTACCACTAAATAATCAAGTTCACCCCAATCCGCATCATTAAACAACTGCTTAACTGCTGTCGAAACCATTGGACCCCGCCATGGAACCGGCTGGTTAGGATCGGTAAAAAACCCAATGGATAACAACTTTATTCCATATTTTTCAATAGGTTCAATTCTAGTTTGACCTTCAGCATTTTGAGAAGCCTTGGGCCTGGCATCTTCCAAACCAAACATAATCGGAATAGAAGGACCATAGATATCCGCATCAATGAGCCCGACACTGGCACCCTTTTTCGCCAGACCCAAGGCAAGATTGACCGCCACCGTTGATTTTCCGACTCCACCCTTACCTGAAGCAACAACAATGATATTTTTAATGCCTGCCAGGGTTCTTTCAGGTCTACTGGTAACCCTTGAAGTCATATTTATTGATAATTCAATATCTTTACTTACAAAATGCCTTATGGCATTTTTACAGGCATTTTCAAGCATAGCCTTCATAGGGCAAGCCGGCGTAGTCAGAACTACGGAAAAGCTAAGTTTATTTCCGTCGATTTTTAGATCTTCAATCATATTTAAACTTACCAGGTCTTTTTTAAGATCCGGATCCTCAACATGACGCAATGCATTAAATACCTGTTCTTGTGTAATCATAATTGAATGTAAAGGAGAGAATATTTTTACTAAGTTTATTGCAAATCTACTAAAAGTGAAAGGCTTCTTGCTATTGGGTTGAGGTTTTTACAGTGAATTGACCCGCTGTTCAGGCTTTTAAAACTCAAATATGCTGCCTTCCCATTTGGTGGAGAATTCGACCCATGCAGATACCCAAAAAATACATTAAAATTTTTCTTATTGTATCAAAAAGCATTCTCGGAATTCTTTTGATCGGAAGTGCCATTGCTTTTACACAACGTGAAGCTTTACTTAATAGGGTAATCAATAAAGCGATTAATAAAGCGGATAAGGAATACGACCTGGAATTAAAAATTGAAAAAGCAAGCTTCGTCGGCTTAAGTACTGTTAGTTTTAAAAACATTACTTTGGTTCCCCGCGGAAAGGATAGTCTGCTACGAATCCAAAATTTCAAGGTAGGTATAAAGCTGCTTCCTCTCATTTTTGGAGACGTCAAACTTTCGGAGATTAAACTTTATCGGGGAGTAATAAATCTGATGAAAAGGGATTCTACGAGTAATTATGATTTCATTTTTCGTAACAGGAAATCTGATGAAAATGCTGAGCGTTCTGAAATGGATCTAGGTAAACTAGCTAATAACTTAATTAATAAGCTATTGTATAAAATACCTGATGATATGGATATCAGGAATTTTGAGATTAAATTTAAGGATGATTCGGGTTCAATCAGTTTATATACTCGTACCGCGAGCATTAAGGATGGAGCGGTTAATTCAACCCTATTAGTCAATGGCAAAGAATCGGTCTGGCACCTTGAAGGAACGGTAGATCCCGGTGATAAACAACTGAATATTAGGTTATTCGCTGAAAATAAAAAGGTTGAACTACCCTATCTTGAGAAAAAATTCGGTCTGAAACTAACGTTCGATATGGCAATGACTGAGATGAGAGGAGTTAGCCGAAGTGGAAGTCAGTTGGAGTTAAATGGCTCCTGGGCGGTTAAAAACCTTTTGGTTAATCACCCCAGAATTTCAAGAAATGACCTAATTATTCCGGATGCTTCACTTGAGGCGGATATGGTTTTTGGAAAAAATTTTATTGCCATCGACAGCACTTCAACATTTCACCTTAAGAAACTTAAGATACATCCCTTCCTGAAATATACTTTAAGCCCATCAAAAATTTATGAACTAAAGTTTCAAACAGAAAAACTCGATGCCCAGGAATTAATTAGTTCATTTCCAAAAGGGCTTTTTGAATCGCTAGAGGGAATACAGGTAGCCGGCAAATTGCAATATAAGCTCCATTTTCATCTTGATTCTCAAAATCCGGATAGTGTGCTATTTAATTCAGAACTAAAAAACGAAGGATTTAAATTGATTCGATGGGGTAAAACTAATCTTCAAAAGATCAACAGTACATTCGTTTATACGCCTTATGAATATGGTAAACCCATGCGTGACATCATTATTGGACCTGAAAATCCGAATTTTATTCCTATCGATGAGATTAGTCCGAATTTAAAAAATGCTTTGCTTACCGCCGAAGATCCATCCTTTTATAGTCATCATGGATTTGTAGAGGCTTCAATCCGCAGTTCGATTATTACTAATTTTAAAGCAAAAGCTTTCAAAAGAGGAGGAAGTACAATTTCAATGCAACTTGTAAAGAATGTATACCTGAACCGGCAAAAAACACTGGCGAGAAAAATTGAGGAAATCCTTATCGTTTGGATTATGGAGAACGGAAAGCTTTCCAGTAAGCAACGCATGTTTGAAACCTATCTTAACCTGATTGAATGGGGTAACAATGTTTATGGGATTGGGGAAGCATCCAGATATTATTTTGATAAGCACCCCTCTGAACTTACTGTTGGGGAGGGGATTTTCTTGGCAAGTATCGTTCCAAGGCCCAAATCAGGTCTTTACAGATTTGAAGGAGACGGAAGTTTAAAATCCGGCCTTTCATCTTACTTCAACTTTATTGGTGGAATCATGGCAAGGCGAGGCATGACAGAACCCGACAGTACAGGGTATGGATTCTTGAATGTTCGGTTAAAAGAGAGCCTGCGATCGGGAATACCTATGTCTGACTCTCTTCGAGTTGACAACTTTTTTATCGAAGAAGATCTGGAGGATGAGGAAAGCTTCTTAAAAGAGATCTTTGGTAGAAAACAAGTTGATACCATCCAGGTAAAAGAAGTTAAAAAAATAACTATAGTACCCATTGACACCCTTGATAAAGTTGGTCAGAGGAGAAAAGAAAGAAGAGAACAGCGGAAAAATGAACGAGTTTCAAAAACTAAAAATCCATCAAAAAACCCTTAATTTTAAATGGATAACATGCATATAGAAATTGACAAGAAGAATTTCGAGCTGATGCTTGAATTAGACCAGATTGAAAAGCGAATTCGCCTACTGGGCATACAAATTAATGTTGATTTTGAAAATCGAATCCCGGTATTTGTAGGTGTGCTAAATGGAAGTTTCATTTTCCTCGCTGATTTAATGAAGGAAATAACTATTGCCTCTGAAGTTACTTTCGTGAAGGTCTCATCTTACAAGGGTGATCAAAGTAAGGGAAAAATACAGGAAGAAATCGGTTTACAAATGTCATTAAAAAACCGGGATGTGATCGTGGTAGAAGATATTGTAGATAGCGGAAAAACTATGCAGTTTTTGTTGGATATGATTTACAAAGAAAATCCGGCTTCTGTAAATGTTTGCACCCTTCTGATGAAACCTAAATCATTAAAAACAAAATTTGATGAGATTACCTATGTTGGTTTTGAAATACCGGATGACTTTGTTGTTGGATTTGGACTTGACTATAATGGATTAGGCAGGAATTTGAATGCTATATACAGAGCAGTAACAACGAAGTAAATTAAATCCATCATCAAGCCCTTTAAATCTAAAATCGTAATTTCGCAACGAGATGAGCTATAAAAAAATGACCATACACAAGGAAGGCTATACATCCATAGCACTTTGTATTCTGTTTATATTCGTACTTAACGCTTTTGTTAATTTTTTTCTTCCCGAAACCTTACGGTTCCGATGGATTATTTATATACTTTCCTTTGCCTTGTTTATCATCATTCTTCAATTCTTCAGAAACCCTTACATTGAAGTTAAAAAGAATGATAAGCATGTCATTTGCCCGGCCGACGGTAAGGTGGTTGTAATTGAAGAAACGGAAGAAACAGAATATTTAAAAGATAAAAGAATTCAGGTATCTGTATTTATGTCGCCAATAAATGTACACGTCAACAGAAACCCAATTTCTGGTATAGTCAGCTATTTCAAATATCACCCCGGAAAATTTTTGATGGCATGGCATCCAAAATCATCTACAGAAAACGAACGTACAACGGTAGTTATTGAAAATAAATCCGGTGTTTCCATATTGTTCAGGCAAATTGCAGGAGCATTGGCCAGAAGAATTGTATGTTACTCTAAAGAAGGAGAGCCTGCAGTACAAGGAGAGGAATTTGGATTTATAAAATTTGGTTCAAGAGTTGACGTATTTCTACCTTTGGGGACAGAAGTAAAGGTCGGATTGGGAGAGGTAGTAAAAGGAGGTATTACCGTTCTGGCTCATTTAAATAAATAAACGATAGTATAAACATGAAAAAGTTATCAGGAATTTTTGTCATCGCATTTTTAGCAGGTACATTATCTCTAAATGCCCAGGATCAGCCAAAACAAAACACAAAACCGGCTGATAAGAAAGAAAGTAAAATGTGCGGTAAAGATTGTAAAATGAGTTGTTGCAAGTCTAAATCTGAAGAAAAGGATAGCAAAGCACCTGCAAAAAAGAATTAATTTCAGCAAAAGTCAAAAGACCAGTCCTGTACAGACCGGTTTTTTTATTCCATAAATTTTTCGGCACTTTTGAAAGAAAGCCCCGCTTTCCGCTCAAACCCTAAAGGCCTTAATCACAGGTCGGTATCTGCTGCAATCGGGTTTAAGAACCCCGGAAACTACTCATTAAGCCGGGTAAATCCATAATCAGATCACAAGGAATAAATTAAGCGATCGCGGCCCCTCTCGGAGGTTTTTCTCCAACATATTCGTGAAAAACGGTTTGTGAAGGAAAGGCAAATTCAGCACCGTTTGCCGATACAATTTCCATAATCCTGTAATTAAAATCCTGACGAATACGCATATACTCATTGTAATCCACAATTTCAATAAAATATAGGATTTGAATATTCAAGGAGGAATCACCAAAAGAATCAAAAGTTACCAGCGTGTCATCCGTGGTTGCTGGATGCTTATCTAAAAGCTGCCGGATCTCCTCTGCAATCTTTCTCATCACCTCCGGAGAAGTATCATATCGGAGTCCGATATTGAACTTCATTCGACGGAGGTTTCGAAGGCTTAAGTTTTCTAAGGGACTATCAACCATTTTTTTGTTGGGAATAATCACCAATGTTTTATCCAATGTGCGGATTGCTGTACTTTTAAAACCGACTTTCTCTACGGTACCTTCAAAATGATCAATCCGTATTAAATCACCAACCAAAAAAGGCTTGTCTGCAAAAATGGTGAAAGATCCCAGAAGATTTTGAAGGGTATCTTGCGCAGCCAAAGCCACTGCTATACCACCGATACCCAAACCGGCAATAATCGTGGCCACATTGAGGTTAAAGACAGAACCCAATATGACAAAAAATGCAAAGATGATGGTAATGATTTTAGACAGTTCCCTAATAAAAGGAACCATCTGATCATTTGATTTTGATATAGGTTGTAAAACTTTGTGCTTGAATACCTCAGCCACAAAATCAATAATTCTCAATACAATCCAGAAACCGGAAATTATAAAAAATAGTAAAAACAGCTTATCAACAACCTGTACTAACTTTAACTCATATGAACTGGGTAAATTATTGATGAGATTTGTCCGCCTGAATACTACCTCATCTAAAGGATAATCTAATTGATTGATTGACAAATAAATGAAAACAAGGCTGAGTAAAAACTCAACCGGCTTCAAAAGCATATCTACAAATACCTTCGATTCTGTACCCGGCGCAAACCTCCTGAATAACCTGAACAGAATTCGATTCAGGAAATTTGAAACTACTCCCTTTAATAAAAATCCCAAAAGTAGTATAACGGAAAAATACAGATAGTTTTTTAGGCTATTTCCAAAATAAATTTGTTCAAGAAACTCATTATTCATGGATAAGAAATTAGCAAATTAAATAATGAGTAAATGAGCAAATCTTTTTTAATTTCCTTAAAAATACTAGAATAAAGCCATTTAGACTCATTATTTGCCTTTACAACAGCTTGCATACAAAAAGTTTGTATACAAAAAAGCCCCCCGAATATTCTTCGGGAGGCAAAACACAATATTAAAATTACACTCTTTTAGATTTGATACGAGCAGCCTTACCGGTAAGTTCACGCAAGTAAAATAATTTGGCTCTGCGAACTTTTCCATGACTATTGACCTCAATTTTATCAATGTTAGGAGAATTAATAGGGAATATACGCTCTACACCCACACCATTTGACATTTTACGAACAGTAAAAGTCTCATTCACACCTACACTGTTGCGCTGTATAACCACACCCTGATAGATCTGAATACGCTCCTTGTTCCCTTCGCGAATTTTATAGTGAACACTCACTGTATCGCCAGCTTTGAATGCGGGAACTTGCTTTTTAATCGCTTCCTGCTCTTCAACAAATTTTACTAAATCCATGATTTTAAGCTCTTAATTTGATTTTTAGCCCGTAAAAATCGGAGTGCAATATTAGGAAAAATATTTTACTTATAAAAGTTTGTTTTGATATTTTTCCATTTTATTTTATCGTCCAAACATTGCCATTCGGTGAAAATCAGGCTTTATTCGAGTAAATCGGGCCGTCTTTTTTTTGTACGCTCCACCGCCTGCTCATGCCTCCACTCATTAATAGCGGCCTCATGCCCGCTCAGCAAAATTTCAGGTACCTTATATCCCTGCCAGTCGGCTGGTCGGGTATAAACCGGTGCGTCCAGCAATTCTCCCTGAAAAGAATCAGATAGGGCAGAGGTTTCATCATTCAAAACACCGGGCAGCAATCTGACAATACTGTCCACTAAAACTGCAGCCGGTAATTCCCCTCCGGAAAGTACATAATCGCCGATGGAGATTTCTTTGGTTACAAAAATATCCCTGATTCTTTGATCAATACCCTTATAATGTCCCGCCAGGATGATAACATTTTTTTTATCAGAAAGTTCATTGGCCATACTCTGATTGAGCGTCTCACCATCTGGAGTCATAAAAATAATCTCGTCATATTCGCGTTCTGATCTCAGTTTTTCAATACAATTAGCAAATGGTTCAATACTCATTACCATGCCACTACCCCCACCATACTGATAATCATCAACTGATTTCTGCTTGTTTCTTGAGTAATCACGAAGATTATGGACATGAATCTCTGCAAGTCCCTTTTTCTGGGCCCTCTGCAAAATTGAATGAGCAAAGGGGCTAATGAGCAGATCGGGCAATACGGTAATGATATCGAAACGCATATTACAAAGATAGGAAGGAGATATGAGATATGAGACAGTAGATGTTGACTGGAGTTACAAATATTAAACCGTATCAAATTGAGCCTGTGTAATTGCTGCAATGACACGACAGCTGTACGGACTACCCGGACAAGGGTAATTAAACGGTATTTTGATTCCGGATATTATTCCGGCAAGCCTGTATGCCCAGTTGGTGAGCTTTCTCCGAAATGAATTTTACATATAGAGCTTTTAATCTAAAACCTTTGGCTCTAAGCTCATTTCTTCATCTTATTAATCCAGATTAAGGTACCCGTTACCGGCAAACTTGTTGCGATTAAGCAGGCTAAAAAGTAAATAATCTTGGTAAACTTTCCATAAACATCGCCAACATGTAAAGCCTTTATGGAATTAGAAATCCGCTCATTAAGAGGCTTTTCAGAAAAAATATCTGATTTAATCAGTGCCGAAGTATATTGATCAAGATAAATTTTATCTGCTGCTACAGAAGCAAAAAATCCTGTTTTCGTTTTGTTAACCAGCACAGCATCTGCTGAGTCGGCCGGCATAGTGATAATCAGATCTCCTGTATATTTAAAGACATTATCAACAGTTCTAATGTAATCTGTGAGCAACACCGATTTTGTTCCATTTATGGATAAGGTATCTGATTTCGGCGTTTCAGGTTTAGGAGCATCTGCAGATTGGTAGGTGCCTAATGTTTTTCTCAGACCGATTTTGTACCATTCGAAAGACCATTGTGGACCGGTTATGCCCATCATAAACAAAAATATACAGCTGTAGAAACCCAGGCTGTTATGAATATCATGATTCACCCGTTTCCAGTTTGCATTCCATTTTATTTTTAAACCCTGTTTCCAGTTCCTGATTTTTTGAGGGAACCAAATGATGAAACCGGTTATCACACCCAAAGTAAATAGTATGGTTGCGGTTCCGCTGATGTAACTGCCTAACTTTTTATTTGGTAATTCTCCGATAAGTGGTTTCTCAATTCTGTCGAGTAATAGCCAGCGATGCAAACTGAAAATCATTTGCATAAAATCAGCAACTCCGTTCTTATCAGCGCTACTTCCAAGTATTTTACCGGAATAAGGGTTAACAAAATACTGTATTCGAGGGGCAGACTTTGCTGATTTTTCATTGCCGCCAGGTCCGGTATTTTCTGCCGATTCCTCCGGCTTACTAACAGTTAATACATAACTTCTTGCAGGATCAGTCGGAATCTTAATACTGATCACCTGACCACCGGTTTCGCTGCTTACAACAGAAATCAGTTTATCAGCCGAAAGCCTCTGAGCATTTACATCCTGTTCCACCTTGTATAATTTCGGACTGGATAATTCCCTGATCTCTGTGTTAAACACATAGATAGTTCCTGTCATACATATTAGCAAAACGATGATACCACATGATAAACCAAGCCATAGGTGGACGTCATTTAAAAATTTACGAATTTTAGTCCACGCGGATTCAGAGATTTGTGATTTCATTGGTTTTGAATGTGTCGCTTTCTACAGTTAAAAAATAGCAATGGTCAATTGCCTAATTTAAAATTAATACTATTATTCTTATTTAGACTTGTTCCAGATTGCGACAAAAATATAAATAGAATCTGAAATTCAAAAAAATAATTATTTGAAAGGGTTGATGGAAATGATCAGAAGACCGTTGGCGATTGGGAACAATTAACCAAGAAATTATGTCGGAAAACTAAGTTTACCCATAGAAATGGAAGGCACCCCTGGATGTTTACCAAAGTCAGTTTTGCCACCAGAAACCGCTTCATTGGCAAGCAGAGCAAAAAGAACTGCTTCTTTTGCATCGGGTTCAATACCGAGGTCGGAGGTGAATTTGAGCTTTTTAGCAAGCTGTTCCTCAATCATGCTGCTCAACAGTGGATTATGCATCCCGCCACCACTGATATAGATTTCATACGCTCCCTTACCTTGAACACAATGAATGATTGCCTTTACGATTGCTTTAGCAGTAAATGCAGTTAGTGTAGCCATGATGTCTTCATTTGAAAGTCTATGAAGACCTGATTTTTGAATAGCATCATTTAAATAAGATAAACTGAAAAGTTCCGGACCCGTAGTTTTAAGGTATCCGGTCCTGAAAAAATCATGGTCAAAGAGCGCATCCAATAATTGAATATTCACTTTTCCGGATGATGCGATTGCCGCATCCTGATCGAAATACTTTCCAGAATAGTGGCGCTGTACAAACTGATCCATGAGTGTATTCCCCGGTCCAACATCTGAAGAAAAAAACTCGGTTGAATAAGCCGAGGGCAAAAAAGTGAAATTGGAAATGCCTCCGATATTGAGCATGATGCGGTTTTCATCAGGGTTCGAGAAAAGTAAATAATCACCATAAACTGATAATGGAGCTCCTTCGCAACCTGCAGCCACATGTTTCTGCCTGAAATCACTGATGGTAATGATTCCACATTTCATGGCAATATGATCTCCATCCCCAATTTGCAGCGTGGCATTAGAGAATAGATCTGCTTCCCGCTGTTGCTTCGGTGCATGATATATTGTCTGTCCATGACTGGCAATAAGGTCAATTTCTGTCGGAGAAATATCCCAGTCTTTTAAACTCTCAAGAATAAGTTCGGCATAATAATTGCCTATAAAAGCATTCAAAAGGGTTAATTTTTCAAGATCTACGATCCGCTTTGCAAAAACAGATTTAAGATCCTCTTTGAATGCCGGCAAATAAGCCTTACTTACAAATTGAATGAGCTTAACTTTAGTTTCTAAACCACTTCCACTAAATTCACACAAGGCAATATCGAGTCCATCGAATGAAGTACCGGACATCAGGCCAATAATTTTCCGGACCGATTTATTGGCGATTGAATGAATTGAAGCAATATTAGGATTCATAATTCCCTATAAAAATACAAAATTAGCGCAAAGGGAGGTACTTTAATATTCAGGATTCCAGGTAGAGGTCAATCAAGCCTTCAGGTAGGTCAACTCTAAGAATGCCATTTTCTTCATCAATCTCCACAATCAGATCATCATTCAGTGGAAACATGATCTCTTTGAATTTATAAGGAACAATAGCCACAAATTGTTGGGGATACTCATGAATTTCAATGATTTCACCCAGTTCACCCTCAGTTTCATCGTGCACGATAAAACCTTTAAGATCTGTAATCAGAAACTCATCTTCATCCCTTACAGGTTTTAACTTCAGAGGTAAATACAGCTTTTTACGAACCAGGGCTTCAGCCTTTTCAAACGTATCTATATCATCAAAACGAAAATTCCCGGTTTGATTGTTTTGAAGCTTGAAAGAAGAGATGAAATAAGGAACCAATTTGCCGTTAATCTCAATGAAAACCGAGTCAAAAGGCAGCTCTGAAGGATCCTCATACTCGAAATAAATCTGCATCTCACCCTTCAAACCCTTGGTTTTGGTAATATAGCCGATATAAAAACAGTCTTCGATCTTCATTGCCGTAAAAAAACAATAACGTCATCGCTTTGAACGATGACGTTATTTAAACTTTAATTCTAAAAGAGTATTATGCTTTCTCTTCAGATTCCGGAGCTTCATCAGCTGCTTCAGATTCCGGAGCTTCTTCGGCCACTTCAGGAGCAGGTGCTTCATCAGCCGCTTCAGGAGCGGAATCTTCTTCTGCAGACACTGATTCTTCCACCACTTCAGCAACAGGCGCCTCGGCAACTTCTTCTGCAACCGGTGATTCTGATACTTCAACTTCAGTAACTTCTTCAGCAACTTCTTCTTCCACTACTTCAGGTGCTGGAGTATTTTTTGCAACTATAGCAGCGGCAATTTCTTCCTTCTTTTTAGCCTCAGCAGCCAGTGCCGCTTTCTTAGCTTCATCCTTAGATTTGGTCAGACTTTCCTTCTTACCCTCAATTTTAACTTGTTTGCTTTGTAACCACTCAGCAAATTTTGTTTCTGCTTGTTCTACTGTTAATGCACCTTTTTTAACACCACCCTCAAGATGTTTTTTGTACAGTACTCCTTTGTAAGAAAGTATTGCGCGACAAGTATCTGTGGGCTGCGCTCCTTTGTTTACCCAATCCAATGCTTTGTCGAAATTAATGTCGATTGTAGCTGGGTTAGTGTTTGGATTATAGGAACCTAATCGTTCGATGAATTTACCATCTCTTGGAGCACGGGCGTCTGCTACCACAACGTGATAAAAAGGTTTTCCCTTTTTACCGAATCTTTGCAATCTGATTTTAGTTGCCATCTTTTAATAGTTATGTATTCAACATATTCCCGGAGCCTATTCTGCGGGGTTGCAAAGATATTAAAAAAATAACATTTAAAAAATGTAAAACCCCTATTTTTACAACATGTCTGAAAGAAAACTCCGAATTGCAGTGGATATGGACGAAGTTATTGCTGATCCACTATCCAAATTTATTCAACTTTATAACCGTGATTATGGTGTCCCTCTCGATCTTCAAATACTTCCCGGTAATGAGGTGTATCATCATGTTCCCGAACATGCCAAAATGAAATTGTACGAATACATCAATGAAAAGGGCTTTTTTCGTGATCTTGCTGTACTCCCGGATAGCGTTGAGGTACTCCAAAACCTTCAAGAAAAATATGATGTTTTCATTGTTTCAGCGGCCATGGAATTCCCTAATTCATTATTGGATAAATATGAATGGCTGGCCGAACATTTTCCGTTTATAGGATGGCAAAATATTATTTTTTGTGGTCACAAAATTGTCAATGCAGACATACTAATCGATGACCGAATCAAAAATTTTAAGGATTTTGCCGGCAGAAAACTATTATTTTCTTCACCGCATAATTTGCTTTTAACGGATTATGAACGAGTGAATAACTGGAAGGAAGTAGCTGAAAAATTGTTGTAGGAGGAGGTTCTTTAACTTCCGCTTTTGATAAAGTTAACGAAGCTTTTTTTAATGCTTTGAAAAGCAGGGCCTGTTGCTCTTTGGCTGTTTAAGTCCCGTGCTCCGCTATAGTTTTGGCAATAAGTTTTTGAATAGGATCAGATTCATTCTGCCAAAAGCTAAGGCTGCGCCCCCGTTTATTTTATTCAGGACAGTAATGCTTTTTAAGGGGTAGCGGCATAGCGTAAGTTAGACGGTCTGCAGGTTGTGAAACCGGGAGGCATGAGTAGCAGCAACTTCCCAGCAATCTAAACGGGATCAAAGAGGCAGCCTTTTGCCAAATTCAAATTTATTCTAACATCCCAATTCCTATGGCAAAAGCTACAGCACCCGCCCGGCTGAAGGACCCGACAAGCACAGAACTTGCTTTTCAGGTTATTATCCTAAGCAAAATTAATCAAGTGAAGAATCCCAATTATACCAAATTATCCTACGATTGCTTTTCTTAAACACCAATATAAGCTCTTCGGACTTTAATAAGAAATCAATTTCAAACTAATATGTGTAACTTTTGGCAACGATACTAATCTAAAAATAAAACATAACATCATGATCGTAGTAACAACAAATCAACTTGACGGAAAGCGTGTTGTAAAATACATTGGTATAGTAAGTGGCGAAGCCATCATTGGTGCAAACATTGTGAAAGATTTCTTTGCCGGAATACGGGATATTGTTGGCGGAAGGTCAGGATCCTATGAAGAAGGGCTTCGTGAAGCCAAGGATATTGCCTTGCGTGAAATGCAAGAACAGGCAATGCGTTTAGGTGCTAATGCCATATTAGGAGTAGACCTTGATTATGAAACTCTTGGAAGTAACGGAAGTATGCTCATGGTTAGTGCTTCCGGAACAGCTGTAGTGATAGAAGATATCATTTAATGGGCAATTATGGCCGTGATCATACTGCTGACATGCCCGATTCGATGAGATCAATTAAAGAATGAATGACCTTAATATGAATTTCCTGAGCCCTATCGGAATATTTTGAATGGGGGGCACGGATTTCAACATCGCAGAGAGCAGCCATTTTACCACCATCCCTACCGGTTAAACCTATCACTTTCATTCCCTTTTTTCGAGCAGCTTCGATCGCCTTTAAAACATTCTCGGAATTTCCACTTGTACTGATTGCAAGCAGCACATCATCCTCTTTTCCGATAGCTTCTACCATTCTTGAAAAAACAAAGGCATAACCATAGTCATTAGCAACACAAGATAAGTGACCCGGATCCGAAATTGCAATGGCAGCATAGGCAGGTCTATCGCTACGGTATCTTCCCGAGAGCTCCTCTGCAAAATGTATTGCATCGCTCATCGATCCACCATTACCACATGAAATTACCTTTTTTCCACTTTTGAGACGATGAACAATCAACTCTGCTGCCAGTTCAATATCAAGAAAATTCTGAGGGTTTGAGATGAAGCTTTCGAGTATTTCTCTTGCCTCTGTAAAATGGTTCTTTATCTTTTCCATTAGGGATTTATAAGTTTATAAATGGCTCCTTTTGTGTCTTTCGGACCTACTTCCTGGTTCGTTAAAATATAAAGTTCTGCATCATTATCCTCTGCAAAACTCAAAATTTTAAAGTCTCCTGATGGCTTGGCTCTTAATTTAATTAGTCCACGAACCCAAGAGTCTCCCTTTTTTTCAAGATAGAACATCGGACCCTTCCAATCAGCAAAAATATAGTCATCAGTAAGTCCGATCAGTTTTTTACCACGATATACAAATCCACCCGTTATACTAATCCCCTCTTCATGTTCGTACTCTGCGATAGGTAAGATTAAGCCGGCTTTGTTACAGTTCTGTTCCGGGTCAAAGCAATAACTCGCTTCCATAATATTCCAGCCATAGTTTCCTCCTTTTTCGATAATATTAACCTCCTCAAACTTATTTTGGCCGACATCCGCAACGAAAAGCTGCCCAGAATTTTTGTCAAATGAAAGGCGCCATGGATTCCTTAAGCCAAAAGCCCAGATTTCTTGTTTTGCCTCCTTTCCTACAAAAGGATTGTCGGCTGGAATACCATAAGCTTGATCCGTATTAACATCAATTCTCAAAATCTTACCCAAACGCGTATTCAGATTTTGTCCATTTCCCTTTTCACCATGCCGATCTCCGGCACCACCACCATCTCCCACTCCAATGTATAAATAACCATCAGGCCCAAACTTCAGATCACCCCCATTGTGGTTACTCTCGGGCTGGGGAATAGTTAATAAAATTCTTTCGGTTGATGCATTGGCCAACCTGGGGTTATTAGAAACCTGATATTCAGCAATGACGGATTGATGATCACTTTCTTTATCGGTACCGGGCGCACTGTAATACACATAGAACTTTTTATTATTCCTAAAATCCGGATGAAGGGCTATTCCCAGCAAGCCCCGTTCATCATAAGCACCACTTATTTTGACAAGCTTGCTTTCCAGATTCAAGAAGGGTTCAGCCAACAGTGTATTATTCTCAAGCACTCTGATTTGTCCGGTTTGCTCGCACACGTACATCAAGCCCTCCGGACTAAAAGCTGCGGCTACCGGAGGATGTAATCCTTCAGCGATTTTTTCAAGATTTAGAGGAATATCTACTGCTACACTCTTTTCAAGATTTCTTTTCTTGACCGGTTCACCACAAGCTGCAAGCAATCCGTTTAATATAATGAAGACCAGGCCTAAATTACTCATGCTCAACCGGTTTATGTTTACATTGATAGAATTTCAACGATTTTTAAAAGCTCGGGATTCACTTCCGGATTATGCTTAATGGCATTACTAAATGGGGTGAAATGTATTTTACCATTAACAATTCCGATCATTTCTCTGTTTCTGCCTTCCATCAAAGATTCAACGGCAGCCACACCCAACCTGCTTGCTAATACCCTATCCATACAGGATGGCGGACCGCCGCGTTGAATGTGACCCAGGATTGAAACCCGGGTATCCGTTCCCGGAAATTTTTCCTTTACAACCTTGGCTATTTCGAAAGCACCCCCGGCATCATCCCCCTCTGCAACGATAATAATCTTGGATGATTTATCTTTTCGACTTGTTTCCAAGCGATTGAGTAATGCCTTGGTATCTGTTTTGGACTCGGGAATCAAAATAGCTTCTGCACCTGTTCCGATTCCACTTCTGAGAGCGATTAAACCGGAATCACGGCCCATAACCTCCACAATAAATAAACGATCGTGTGATTCTGCAGTATCGCGGATCTTATCAACTGCATCAATAACCGTATTGATTGCGGTATCATATCCGATAGTAAAATCCGTTCCTATTAGATCATTGTCGATGGTTCCAGGAAGCCCAATTACAGGTACTTTAAATTCATCATAAAAAATATTAGCACCGGTAAAGGTGCCGTCACCTCCAATGGCAACTAAAGCGTCAACTTTATGTTTTTTTAATTGTTCATAGGCTATCTTTCTTCCCTCAGGAGTTCGGAATTCTTCGCTTCTCGCTGTTTTCAATATGGTTCCACCACGTTGAATAATATTTGCAACAGATTTACGCTCCATAGGACGAAATTCACCGCTAATCATTCCATCGTAACCCCGATAAATTCCGGTTACTTTTAAATCATAATATAAAGCTGTACGCACCACGGCACGAATCGCGGCATTCATTCCGGGAGAATCTCCCCCGGACGTAAAAACTCCTATATTCTTTATGTTCGATATTTTCTTTTCCATCATTTTTGTCCGAAAGCGATTTTACCCTTGTCTAAAAAATTAACGTAATTACGGATATCCAGATCGTAAGCCTGTGGTGGAACTAAAACTTTACCCACATGATTGATGATAACATAATATGGTTGTGAATTGGTTCCAAACCTGGATGCCTGAAAATCACTCCATTTTTGTCCGATTGTATTCACTTTTTTTCCACTGAAACTTGAAACGAATTTTTCCGCTTCTGAGAGTTCGGTTTTATCATCTACGTACAAAGATATTAAAACATAGTCCTCCCTTAGCCTACGGAGAACTTCCTCATCCGGCCATACACTTGCCTCCATTTTTCGGCAATTGGTACAGCTCCATCCGGTAAAATCAATAAGAACCGGCTTATTTACCTTCTTTGCATGAGCAATTCCTTCCTCATAATCATAAAAGGCATCCAAGCCATGCGGTGCATGAAAGAGTGTTGCATATTTTTTTCCTTCTGTTTGAGCCGTAGCGGATCCGTTATTTTTATTTGAGTAAAGATCAAAATCTTGTGTAACCTGAGGTGGTAGCCAAGCACTTATTGGCTTCAAAGGCGCACCCCATAAACCCGGTATCATATATATCGTAAAACCTAGAATCAACATCGAAAAAAATAGTCGGGGAAGTGAAAGGAAATTAATCTCATGATCATGTGATAATCGAATCTTCCCCAGTAAATAGAACGCCCATAACCCAAAAACAACAATCCAGATTACCAGAAAGACATCGCGGTTTAGTATGCCCCAATGATAAGCCAGATCAACATTTGATAAGAACTTAAATGCAAGAGCGATTTCCAAAAAACCCAATGAAACTTTAACCGTATTCAACCAGCCTCCTGATTTTGGCATTTCTTTGAGCCAGGACGGAAATATGGCAAACAGGGTAAACGGTATGGCTAATGCGGATGAGAATCCAAGCATGCCAATGGCAGGGCCTAAATAGGCACCTTTTGAAACGGCATCAACCAGTAAGGTTCCAATGATAGGTCCGGTACATGAAAAAGATACCAGAGTCAAGGTAAAGGCCATAAAGAACAAGCCGACTAGTCCATTCTGATTTGATTTCTCATCCATCTTATTCACTAAAGATGAAGGAAGTGTTATTTCAAAGGCTCCCAAAAAAGAGATTCCGAAAATTACCAGAACGAGAAAAAATAATAGGTTAAAAATTGCACTACTTGCAGCTTCATTCAATGCAGAAGCTCCGAAAATCAGCGTAATAAAAAATCCAAGGGCCACGTAAATAACAATGATTGACAAGCCATAAATGATTGCACTTTGAATGCCTTTTGCCCTTAATTCTGATTTTTTCGTAAAAAAAGAAACTGTTAGCGGAATCATTGGGTAAATGCAGGGCATAAAAAAAGCAGCCAGACCGCCGATAAATCCTGCAATAAAAATTGTCCAAAAAGACCCGCTTGCCGTTTCGGCATCGGGTTGAATTGAAGCCTCACCATCTGTTGGAGATGATCTAAATACTGAATCTGATGAAACGCTATCTAATTCTGACCTTAATACTGGCATTTCGGCTAAGGAGGAACTTGCTTCTAGAGCGATGCTGAACTCCACCTCAGTTGGTGGCAAACAACGCTCATCGTTACAAACCATGAATTCAAGCTTCCCGGAAATATTTTTTATTGGAACGAGTAAACTCACCTTTTGTTTAAATACAACCAAATCTTTGTGCCAGGCGATTTGCATGTTGAAATTCTTGTCAAATGCAGAAATTGCTTTGGGGCTTTCTGAAACCTTGCCGAGTAATGTATAATCGCTTGATTTGTCGAATGTAAAAGAGGTAGGAATTGGACCGCCCTCTTCAATAAACTGAGAATAAACATGCCAGCCTTTCTCGATATTGGCCGTTATAATTAGGTTATACTCCTGATCGTTCACCTTCTCCGAAGAAAAACTCCATTTAACAGGATCATAAATTTTAGCATTGGGATCTGAAAACTGAGCCCGGACAGCAATAGAAAAAAATAGAAAAATTAGTCCGAAAAGTTTTTTCATATGCATCTAAATTATAAACCCTATTTCCCTATTGTTAAAAATGCGCTTGCCTTGAGTTGTTTCCACAACGAGTTGGCCAAGAGCAGTAATGTCGATAATTTTGGCCCTTTGTACTTGATTATCAAAACTGAACATAGCCCATTCATCCTTTAAAAATAAGCGGTCAATGTACTCCTCCCTCAAGTGTTCCGACTTTCCCGCTTTTAATTGTAAATATCTGGCTTCTATCATGCTGCAAATTTCGCCTAATAATTGAATTAAGTTGTAATCTTGATGTAAAGCTTGTTTCAAAGAAGTTACATTACTTAAATCTGACGGAAAATTATCCTGATTTACATTAATTCCGATTCCAATTATGGCATGTTTTATCTTATTGCCATGGAGAATGTTTTCAATTAATATTCCAGCCACTTTTTTACTGCCAATAAAACTGTCGTTTGGCCATTTAATAAGTGCAGCCCCGTATAGATATTTATTTAAAAAATCATCTAAAGCTAAGCTAATGGCCATATTTAGATCAAATTGCCTATCAACTGAAAGAAAACCAGGATTAAGAAGAACACTAAATGTCAGATTTTTTCCTGCTTCACTAATCCATGAATTACCTGACTGCCCTCTGCCGGCAAACTGCTTATCTGCCAATATTACAGTGCCATCTAATAATGGCTTAGATTTTGTCAATGCTTCTTTAAGAAAGGTATTTGTTGAATCTACCTCCTCTAAAGTAATTAGATTTCGACCAATAAATAGTCCTGAAAAAATATTATTTTGCAAATAAGATGCGTTAAGATGATTCAACAAAATTAATTTTTTTTAATGGTAAAAAATAAAGCCTTACAAGAATCCACTTTAATTTCGGAACTTATTGTTTTGGGAATACAAGAGAAAAAAGGAAATGATATCGTCCGGCTTAATCTTAGAAATATACACAGTTCGGTTGCTGATTATTTTGTTGTTTGCCATGCCGAATCTACGACCCAGGTGAAAGCCATTGCTCAAAGCGCTGAAAATGAAGTTTATAAAGCTTTGAAAATTGAACCTTGGAGAAAGGAAGGATTGCAACAATCAGAATGGATAATTCTTGATTATATTGATGTTGTGGTACATATTTTTAAAACAGATAAAAGAGAATTCTATGGAATTGAAGATTTTTGGGGTGATGCAGAGATGAAATCATTCAAAAGTGCTTGATTTTCAAGGATTTAAATCAGAAAATATTTTATATAAATACTTAAAATGAAAGATAACAGAACAGACAAAAAAGCTCCAATAAAAAAAATTCCAGGAAAAAAAATAGTTCCGAAAGCACCGAAATTCAATATCATGTGGCTATATGCCCTTATAATTTTGGGTCTTTTTGTGGTTCAGTATATGTTCAGTGGTAACAATGCCAAATTAATTAATTACCAGAAGTTCGAGAATGAAATGCTCAAACCGGGAGATGTTGAAAAGCTGGTTGCCTATAAAAACGGTGATCTTTATAACATTGACGTTTACATCAAAAAAGATCGTTTAGATCAAAAAAAGTATGATGAAGTGCGTAACAAAAGTAGTTTCAACGCAAGTACAAATGGCCCACAATATATTTTCACTTCCGCTACCTACGAAAGCTTTGAATCTAAGGTTATTGCAGCAGAAAAAGATTTACCCGCCAATCAACATACACCAATCATTTCAGAATCCAGAGAGAGCCCATGGGCCGGTTGGTTTATGTCATTCATATTACCTGTGCTTCTTTTGGTAGGTTTCTGGGTATTCATTATGAAAAGAATGGGTGGTGGTGCCGGTGGTGGTGCCGGTGGACAAATCTTTAATATTGGTAAATCGAAAGCAACCCTATTCGATAAGGAGTCGCAAGTCACCATAACTTTTAATGATGTTGCCGGACTTGAAGAAGCAAAACAGGAGGTAATGGAGATTGTGGATTTCCTAAAAAACCCTAAAAAGTATACCAATTTAGGAGGTAAAATCCCAAAAGGAGCTTTACTTATCGGTGCTCCCGGTACGGGTAAAACACTAATGGCCAAGGCAGTTGCAGGTGAGGCTCAAGTTCCCTTTTTCTCTCTTTCCGGTTCAGACTTTGTTGAGATGTTTGTTGGAGTTGGTGCTTCCAGAGTACGCGATCTGTTTAAGCAGGCCAAAGAAAAAGCTCCTTGTATCATATTCATAGATGAAATCGATGCAATTGGTCGTGCACGTGGAAAAAACAATATTGTTGGAGGAAATGATGAACGGGAAAATACTTTAAATCAGCTACTAGTTGAAATGGACGGATTTGGTACAGATAGCGGAATCATAATTCTTGCGGCAACCAACAGGCCGGATGTTCTAGACACTGCATTGTTACGGCCGGGACGTTTTGATCGTCAAATATCTATCGATAAACCGGATTTAGTTGGGCGTGAGCAAATTTTTAAAGTTCATCTTAAACCACTGAAACTTGCTGATGGAGTTGATGCAAAAAAATTATCAGCACAAACTCCTGGTTTCGCAGGAGCAGAAATTGCCAATGTTTGTAACGAGGCAGCACTCATTGCGGCACGAAGAAACAAAGAAGCGGTAGATATACAGGATTTTCAAGATGCTGTTGATCGCGTAATTGGAGGTTTGGAGAAAAAGAATAAAATCATCTCCCCTGAAGAGAAACGAATCGTGGCTTATCATGAAGCCGGACACGCTATTGCGGGATGGTTCCTTGAACATGCCGATCCTTTAGTTAAAGTTTCTATCGTTCCGCGTGGCGTGGCCGCTTTGGGATATGCACAATACCTGCCAAAAGAACAATTTTTATATACTACCGAACAGTTACTGGACGGAATGTGTATGACTCTGGGCGGACGTGTTGCCGAAGATATTGTTTTCAATAAAATATCTACCGGTGCTCAGAATGATTTGGAACGAATTACCAAATTATCTTATGCCATGGTCACAATTTATGGGATGAACGATAAAATTGGGAATGTCTCATTTAATGATACTCAGGGTGAGTACCAGTTTAATAAACCCTACTCAGAAAAGACTTCTGAAATGATTGACCTTGAAGTTCGTAATCAAATCGATCTGGCTTATAAACGTATCAAGCAGTTGCTAACGGATAAACGTGATGGCTTAGAAAAACTAGCTGAAAAATTACTTGAAAAAGAGATTTTATTCCAGTCTGACCTTGAAGAAATTTTGGGTAAACGCCCATTTGATAACCGAACTACTTATGATGAGTTTGTAAATGGTGTAAAAACAGAAGTTCAGGTTGAGGAGCCATTAAAAGAAAATCCTGATCACGAAGGCATGGTTGATCACAATATGGATCTTCCTGAAAACAGATCATCTCAAGACTAAACTATTTATTCTATAAATTTTTAAACATGACTGAAAAATAAATTTCATTCATGTTTTTTAAAAACTATCCCTTCATGAAAGAAACGACTTCTAAAGAGAAAATGCTTAAAAAGATACGAAGAGCACTTCTCGAGAAGCGTGATAATCCTTATCCTAATTTAGAAGACCATGCGCTTTATGAAAAGTTTACTGGTCATTTAGACGAACTTTTTGCAGAACAATTAACCGCAGTATCCGGAAATTTTTTCTTTTGCATTGATGAAATTGAACTTTTCGAAACTCTTTTGCAACTCACTGAAGAAAAAAACTGGCGAAAAATTTATTGTTGGGAACCTCAATTACAGTCACTCTTAAGTACATACGAGTTCCCTTTTTATAGTACAGATACAGACTTTTTGCATGCAGACGTTGGAATTACTGCTTGTGAAGCACTAATTGCCCGAAACGGAAGTGTCCTATTATCAAACGCCAATGCCGCAGGAAGAAGATTAAGCATTTATCCCAACGCGCACGTTGTTATTGCCTATACTTCTCAGTTATTACTTGATCTAAAAGATGGATTCAAACTACTTAAAGAAAAATATCCTGAAAACTTACCGAGCATGATCAGCAATATCACCGGTCCAAGTAGAACAGCCGATATTGAAAAAACCCTTGTCCTGGGTGCACATGGACCTAAAGAACTCTACGTGTTTTTATTAGAAGGTTAGATGAGGATAGTATCTCTTTAATTCTTTTCGATCGTTTTTAATGCTTAACCAATATTACTGCTTAGTTGAACTCTCATTTCCTGTGTTTTAGAATCAAAAATTGAAATAAAAATAGCTTTTGCGATATATCCAGGAGAAATAATATCGAGCTGGTAGGTACCCACTTGTATAGCTCTAATTGATACTTTTCCAAATTTATCGCAGACTACGGTAATACCGGCTAAATCGATACTGATGAAAGCCCTGTTTATGGGTTTACCAGAATCACTCATAATGAAAAGGTTTAAATCGGATTGAATTATCCCCTTTGTATCAGAATTATTAATTGCAAAAGAACCATGAATGGAATCGGAAAACTGAGCCGATCCATGCTCGATAACCTTGTCCGAATCAAGATCTAACTTTTGCATTCTTTATTTTTAATATGGAAAATTCCCTATAGGTTTTTCAAATTAATAAATATACGGAATTCAGGTAATGTTAAAATTTGAACGATTGGAAAAGGAGTACTATAAATTTAAAATTGGAGGCTCATTAAAGCCTGAGGGCTGAGTTAAACCGATGCATGCGCGTTCTAATTTTTTCCTCAGACTGATACTTGCCAGTTATACTTCAAGATGGAGATACAGCCAGATGCTTTTAATTGATGTAAATTAAACACAATTCTTTTCTGTTTATTTTAAGCTGATTTTTATTTTAAAAAGAATATGTACCTTTAAAACACTAAACCAAGTTAGTATTCAGTATAATTTCTTTTAATGAGCATTAAAATTAAGTCTGTTATAATTGGGACAGGAAGTTTTGTACCTGTTAACATCATATCAAACAAAGACTTTTCAGATCATCGCTTTTTTGAAAAAAATGGAGAACCCATTTTACGGGAAAATGCAGAAGTGATTCAAAAATTTCAGGACATCACTGAAATTGAAGAACGCCGATATGCGGATAAAGAACATATGGCTTCTGATTTAGGTTATTTTGCAGCTTCAAGTGCCATTGAAAGTTCGGGAATTAATCCTGAAACCCTCGATTACATTATCGTAGCGCATAATTTTGGAGATATTGCATCAGGAAGTACAAGAGTAGACGTTTTGCCAACCTTAGCTTCAAGAATCAAGCATAAACTGGGAATTAAAAATCCGGATTGTGTAGCATACGACTTACCTTTTGGTTGCCCGGGGTGGTTGCAAGGGATGATCCAAGCGGATTATTTTATTCGCTCAGGAGATGCTAAGCGAGTGCTGGTAATCGGTACAGAAACACTTTCTAGAGTTACAGACCCTCACGACCGCGACAGTATGATTTATGCAGACGGTGCAGGGGCTACACTATTGGAAGGAAGAGAAGGCGTTGAAGAAGGAATTTTAGCACACAAAACACAAACTCACACCTCTGATGAGGCTTACTACCTATATTCCGGTAAATCCAGTAATCCTGATCTGATTTCTGAAGATCAGTTTATAAAAATGGATGGTAGAAAAATTTATGAATATGCCTTGAAAAATGTACCATTGGTCATCCAGCAAACGATGGAAAAATCAGGAACACGAATTGAAGATGTGAAAAAAGTTCTGGTGCATCAGGCAAATGGTAAAATGGATGAAGCAATCCTCATAAGACTTTTTAAATTGTATGGAATCAAAGAAGCTCAGCCGGGGATTATGCCAATGACCATCTCCAAATTCGGGAATAGTTCAGTTGCCACAGTACCTACCTTACTGGACTTGATACTTAAAAACAAGTTGAATGGGCATCAGATTAAAAAAGGAGATCGGGTTGTATTCGCTTCTGTTGGAGCAGGAATGAATATTAATGCTATGGTATATCACTTCTGATTATCCCTTTAAAAGGAATAAAAAAAGCGGTCCATTTTAGTTGGCCGCTTTTTTTATCTTTAAATTCAATTTAAGATAGGGAAGCTTCTTCTAAAGCAAAACCTTCATCCACAAGGATGCGTCCACAATGCTCACAAACAATAATTCGTTTCCGCTGACGGATATCTAACTGCCTTTGTGGTGGAATTTGGTTGAAACATCCGGAACATGAATCCCGTTGGATAGTAACAACGGCTAATCCGTTCTTTGCATTACTTCTCAGACGAGTGTATGCAATCAGTAATCGTTCATCAATATGTTTTTCAGCTTCATGTGCATTTACCAAAATCGCTGCCTCTTCCTTTTGAGTTTCAGCGGTAATGGTATCCAATTCAGCTTTTTTGAGTTCAAGATCCTTTTTACGCTCTGTTATATTAGCCAAAGCATTTTCATATACTTCGGTTTTATTTTGAATCTCAAAGGAATACTCCTTGATTTTTTTCTCTGATACCTGAATCTCTAAACCTTGAATCTCAATCTCCTTTGATATGGCATCATATTCACGATTGTTCTTAACTTCATTAAGCTGAGCCTCGTATTTTTTAGTGGCTGCTAAAGCTTCTTTAATCAGATTCTTTCGAGTAACAATCGCATCCTCAAGTTCATCGAGATCTGATTTAATTTTTTGGATACGGGTTTCTAAACCTGCTACTTCATCTTCTAAATCAGCGACCTCCATTGGTAATTCACCTCGTATCTGACGAATCTTGTCGATTTGAGTATGCAAAGTTTGTAGCTGGAATAATGCTTTTAATTTTTCTTCTATTGATTGTTCCATTAAATCAAATAATTTATGGGGTTTGTGTTCTGTAATGTTAAACGGACGGCAAACTTACTAAATTTTTCTCTAATTAATTCCAACAATAATTCCTGCGTAAACTGCTCAGTCTCAAAATGTCCTATATCTGCAATAATTAACTTTCCTTCTGCATCAAAAAACTCGTGATATTTAAAATCGCTGGTAATGAAAATATCCGCTCCTGCCTTGATCGCATCAGCCAAAAGAAAACTTCCGGAACCACCACAAACAGCTACCCTGCGCACTCTTTTAAGCCGTAATGCCGTATGCCTAATGACTTTGGCGCCCAATCTCTCTTTTACTAGGTTTAAAAAATCTAATTCATCGTAGTCAACATCTAAATTACCAATCATTCCTGACCCCACTTGCCGGTCAGTATTCATTAGCGAATAAAGATCATAAGCAATCTCCTCATACGGATGTGTTTCAAACAAAGCAGAAAGAATTTTTTGTTCCAGATAAGTTGGATAAATGGTTTCAATCCTGATCTCAGATTCCTGATGTTGAACGTCCCTTTCCCCAACATAGGGTTTACTTCCATTTCCGGCTCTAAAAGTGCCTATTCCAGAAGTATTATAACTGGCTTCCGAATAATTTCCAATATTACCAGCACCAGCTCTAAAAAGTGCCATTCTAAGATTTTCTGCATGGGCATCCGGACAAAAAGTAACCAGCTTTCGAAGTGAATTTTCTGCCGACTTTAAAATAATGGGATTATTGATCCCAAGTTTTTCACATAATTTTTTATTCACCCCAATGGAAACATGATCCAGATTGGTATGGATAGCATACAAAGCAATATCGTGCTTAATGGCCTTTATCAGTACACGCTCCACATAGGATTTTCCATTAAACTTTTTTAAGCCCTTGAAAACAATTGGATGATGCGAAATAATCAGATTCAAACCTTGTCTGATCGCCTCATCGACTACTGATTCAGTACAATCTAAGGAAATAAGAGCACCGGAAATTTCCATATCCGAATGACCTACAATTAAGCCGGAATTATCGTAGTCTTCCTGGTAAGCCAGCGGAGCCAGAGTTTCAAGAAATGTAGTAATTTCACTTAATTTCATAAGCAAAGATAAGCCTTGAGGGTTTACAGGAAAAATTCGAGTATTTTGGGCCGAGTTTAATAAAAATAAAACCTGAAACTCATCAATCGAGCTAAATCATCAGGATATTTTAATCTAATCAGGCCTCAGTCTGTTCAGTCATTATTTTAATAAGCTGAGCACTTTCGTAAGCAGCCTTTCGGTTAAACTCCGAGGCAATAGACTTATGGTTAATCAAATCTACAATGGTTCCAATGAAACACAAGCCAAAGGTTAAGAAATAAAGAATGCCCATTCCCATTTGACCGGTAATAAAACGCTGAATACCTGCAACTCCTAAAAAACCAAGCAGGGTAAACAAAAGGATTTCTTGGGGATCCTTTCGCCTGTCTGAATAAAAAATAACAAAGTTTTGGGATTGACGAGGGTCCATACCGGCAACTACCTGCTTCAAGTAAGAATATTCTTCAAGGCTCATGCCTTTAAGGTTAACAAGCGGATCGTTTTCCATAATTAATACGCGTTAAGAGTTTTAAATTTAATCTGAAATTTATTAATAATTGCATTATCCTGTGCATCAAAATCAAAAATGCAGGGATTCCGAACCAATGATGCTCTAAGGATAAGAGAAGCTCTCCATGCAGTAAAAATCGAATAGATCGACCTAAGCCACATCCTGGACACCAATTCAAACCCAAATTATCTAATGGACATAAACTGAAATGGGTAGAACTCTGAGCCGTGAATGCCAAAAATAAAAGAGAACCCAGCCAGGCTGTTAACTCGAATGGAAAATAAAAAGTGAACTTAAAAAAGTGGCTTTTTTTCATTAACACGGTAATTTACCTATTAATTACAAGAGTTTGCTCAAAAAAATATTGTTTTTTTAAGAATTTAAAATAAAGAATTGCTTTGATATTGCCGCCCATACCTTTTATTGCTTCCTCAAACCGTATATTTGCGACGAAAATTAGCGTGTGAATATTCGGGATATATTAAATCGATATAAATCGGACCCAAGGATTGCCATTCTGGCAGAAGGCCTGAATAAAGGAACAAAGGGTCGGTTTCATTTGAAGGGTTTGGTAGGATCAAGTGACTCGGTCCTCGCCTCTGCCTTGTATTTTCTATTACATAGGCATATGATCTTTATTCTTCCCGAACGGGAAGAAGCGGCTTATTTTCTTAGTGACCTTGAGAATCTGCTGGAAAAAGAAATTCTTTTCTTTCCATCTTCATTCAGAAAATCATTTGAATTTACCCTGGTCGATAGCAGTAATGTATTACAAAGAGCTGAGGTTCTAAACGAACTTAATCACTCTTCTGAATTTGGAAAAATTATTGTTACTTATCCCGAAGCCTTGGCCGAAAAGGTTATTGACCGTTCAGCTCTCGAAAAAAATACACTTGAAATTTCGGTAGGAAATAGCTTAGGCATTGACTTTATCAATGAATTTTTAGTTGAGTATGATTTTGAAAGGGTGGATTTTGTTTATGAACCCGGTCAATTTTCAATCAGGGGCGGAATTGTTGACATCTTTTCCTTCTCTAATGATTTGCCTTACAGAATTGAGTTCTTCGCAGATTATATTGAAAGCATAAGAACCTTTGAAATTGAAGATCAACTCTCCGTAGAACAGGTTAAAAGCATCACTATAGTGCCCAATGTTCAGTCAAAATTCCTTACCGATCACCATATTTCCCTTCTGGAATACATTGACCCCAATACCCTGGTTTGGTTCAAGGATGTAGCTTTCACCTTTGACATTGTCAAAGACGGTTATAGAAAAGCCGTAGAATTCTGGAAAGCCCTTTCATCTGATGATAAACAGCAAAATCCACATTGGATTGATCCAAAATTTAATTTTACCGATGAGAAAATGCTGGCTGACCAACTTCGGGATTTTAATATTATGGAATTTGGTAAGCAATTCTATTACCAGCCTAAAGAAACAATAAATTTTGATATCAAACCTCAGCCTTCCTTTAACAAGGACTTCAATTTGCTGATTCATAATTTTAAGGAAAATGAAAAATCGAAACTGGAAAACCTCATTTTCACTGATTCAAGTAAACAGATTGAGCGACTGTACAGTATTTTTGAAGATCTAAATGCAGGCGTAAAATTTACACCGGTTAATCTGTCACTAAGAGAAGGCTATATTGATCACGCTCAAAAATTGGTGTGTTATACTGATCATCAAATCTTTGATCGGTATTATAAATACAAATTAAAAAAAGGCTATATCCGAAATCAGGCGCTTACGCTCAAGGAACTTCGTGAATTAAAGCCCGGAGATTACATAACCCACATTGACCATGGGATAGGGAAATACGCTGGACTGGAAAAGGTAGATGTTAATGGGAGAACGCAAGAAATGATTCGACTGGTCTACGCAGATAATGACCTACTTTATGTCAATATTAACGCGCTTAACCGGATCTCTAAATATTCAGGCAAAGAGGGCACAGTACCAAAAATGAATAAACTTGGCACAGATACCTGGGAGAAACTGAAAAAAACTACAAAAAAAAAAGTTAAGGACATCGCCAGAGACCTCATCAAGCTCTACGCGATCAGAAAGGTCCAAACCGGGACAGCATTTTCACCAGATACCTATTTACAAACCGAACTTGAGGCTTCATTTATTTATGAAGATACACCCGATCAGGTAAAAGCCACTGCAGATGTAAAAAAAGATATGGAATCTGCTCATCCAATGGACCGTCTGGTTTGTGGTGATGTGGGATTTGGAAAAACCGAAATAGCCATCAGAGCTGCATTTAAAGCAGTCACAGAAAGTAAACAGGTGGCTATATTGGTCCCAACCACCATTCTTGCCCTTCAGCATTTTAAAACTTTCCAGTCGCGTTTGGCCGAATTTCCATGTACGATCGATTATATAAACCGGTTTAAATCAGCAAAGCAAATTAAAGAATCTCTTCAAAAACTTGCAGAAGGCAAGATTGATATTATCATTGGTACTCACCGTATTGTAAGCAAAGATGTTAAATTTAAAGACCTCGGCCTGTTGATCATCGATGAGGAACAAAAGTTTGGTGTAAGTGTGAAGGAGAAATTAAAACAATTCAGAGCAAATGTAGACACCTTGACACTAACAGCAACCCCTATTCCCAGAACCTTACACTTTTCGCTCATGGGCGCCCGCGACTTGAGTATTATCAGTACCCCACCACCGAATCGTCAGCCTGTACTTACAGAACTACATGTATTTAATGAAAAACTAATTAAAGAAGCTGTCGAATTTGAAATTGATCGTGGTGGTCAGGTCTTTTTTATACATAACCGGGTTCAGGATTTGTTACAGCTGGGTGGATTAATTAAAACTCTGGTTCCAAAAGCCCGAATTGGAATTGCCCATGGCCAGCTGGAAGGGGAGGCCTTAGAAGATGTCATGCTTAAATTTGTGGGAGGCGAATATGATGTACTTGTTGCCACCACAATCATCGAGGCCGGACTGGATATTGCCAATGCCAATACCATCTTAATCAACCATGCCCATATGTTTGGCTTGAGTGATTTACACCAAATGCGTGGACGTGTAGGCCGCTCAAATAAGAAAGCATTCTGCTATTTACTAAGTCCGCCTCTGTCTACCCTAACCAACGAAGCCCGAAAACGCTTGAGTGCAATAGAAGAGTTCTCTGACTTGGGAAGTGGCTTTAATGTGTCCATGCGCGATTTGGATATCCGGGGTAGTGGAAACCTGCTTGGAGCTGAACAAAGTGGATTCATCGCAGAAATTGGTTTTGAGATGTACCATAAAATTCTGGATGAAGCGATTCAGGAATTGAAGAACGATGAATTCAAAAGTCTCTTTACGGATGAGAAACCAAGGCCATTCATTTCCTTCACCCATGTAGACACCGATCTAGAGGTCATGATACCCGATGAATATGTGACGAATATTGCCGAAAGGTATAATTTGTACACCGAGCTTTCTAATATCGAGACCGAGATGGCACTCGATGATTTTAGACAACAGCTCACAGATCGTTTTGGACCTGTTCCACCGCAGGTTCATGAACTATTCAACACCTGGCGGCTTCAACATTTGGGAAAAATAATTGGTTTTGAAAAAATCACGTTCAAAAAAGGAGTGTTAAGGGGGTATTTTATTGCTAACAAGCAATCCCCTTACTTTGAATCGGAACAATTCGGGCGCGTTCTCGAATTTTTACAAGTTCATTCCGGAATTAGCAATTTGAAGGAGGTTAAAGACACACTTAGATTGGCGATTGAGCATGTTTCTACGCTAGAGAAGGCCGTAGAATTACTTCAGGAACTGGCTGGTAAGGAGACTACTAATTGCCCAATACAAAATTAACAGGCAGAACATAAGAGGTTCTTACCGTTTTCCCGCCCGCCATACCCGGTCTCCAGGAAGGTGAAGTTCTAAGTACTCGTATGGCTTCCTCATCGCAGCCACCGCCTATTCCCCTAACTACCTTAAAATCTGAAAGACTACCATTTTTTTCTACAATGAAACTAATATAGACCTTACCCTGTATTTTGGCTTGCCGGGCGGTAATTGGGTAACGTAATCTAGATGCCAGATACTTGCCCAAAGCAGCTTGTCCTCCTTGAAATTCAGGTGCAAGTTCAACGCTACCAAGATCATATAACTTCCCTTCGTATCGTGCTTCAGCATTCGCGCCTTCAGGCGTTTCAGTCGAAGGTTCTGTAACCTTTTCATACACAGAAGAGGATTGCTCCTGTTCAACATTGTAATCATCAATACTGTCTAAATCGGGGTTTAAAGTTGAAATTACCGGGTTCTTAATCTCTGATTCTCTCAGTGAGGTTATTTTACCCTCTTCATTAATTACTAATTCAAACTTTATATCACCTGTAAATACCTCATTTCGTGAAGGTTGCTGATAACTTACTTTTGCCCAATAGCTTGCAATCAGTTCATTGTCAAAGCGGTCGAAATCCAGACTGGAAACCATCCAATTAATTTCGTAATTCTGGAGATCTGCCATCCTCATGGTGTGAACCTCTTTCAAACGTTTATAGGTTAAATTGTGGTAGTTGAAATAGGTTTTTGTGATGGCTGAAAAATAACTCGGTGGATCAAAATATCCTTTTCTTTGATCATTATAAAATGCTTCAATAAATTTAACCAAAGAGCTCCGAACCGCTGCATCACTCATACTCGAATTCTCGACAAGAACATCTGAGTTGTTGTCTTCAAATACAGGCACAACGACCTCCTTCTTATCTGAAAAAAGTGAACTGGCATCATCTACAAATAGGGTGAGATAGCC
>Ga0194116_10001549_pt1 | contig 32446 bp, 31 predicted proteins | sample TA2MahsurfametaG_4_FD_148617 | JGI IMG/M metagenome (GOLD analysis project Ga0194116, IMG submission 148617) | Freshwater microbial communities from Lake Tanganyika, Tanzania - TA2015008 Mahale S9 surface | ecosystem: Environmental > Aquatic > Freshwater > Lake | place: Tanzania: Lake... | reverse complement strand
AAACCATTTTCATTGGAACCTGATTAGAAAGTCCAATTTTGTTTAACGCATATTGGCCAGTAGGCATGATTTTAACGTGTTCTTTTTCCGCTAATGATGCTGCAATTTCTTCCATGGATGGGAGCACAAACTCGAACTAATTGAAATAAGCAATGCTCCGCAAAATGAATTGTTGCCGTCTTTAGTTTCAGGCCAAAATGCATGTCCACCAGAAGACTGCGGAGGCGTTTATCGCTACCGAGAAATTATTGAGATATTAGGTGATCCATCCCATGAAGAATATGAAAGCATAGTTGAATGGTTAGGCCCGAAATTTAATCCTAATACATTTAACAGAATTACGATTGAAAAAGAGTTAGGAATTTTGGGAGCTAAAATCAAGGGTTACGAAAAAAGGTTCAAATAAAGTCGCACCCATTAAAACACAAAACCCACCGTGGTGGTGGGTAATTAAATTAATACGTTTACAATTATTCTAGTGACTTACTCCTTTGCTAAATAATACGTTAGTGAAGGTCTTGATAATAATCTCAATATCAAAAAGTGTAGATCTATTGCACATATATTCTTGTTCTAATTCCACCTTTTTTTCTATGGATATATCATCTCTACCATTGATCTGTGCCCAACCCGTAATTCCAGGTTTTAACTTATCTACGCCTGTTGCTACTCTTAATGCCATTAAATCGTCTTGATTATATAGTGCAGGTCTGGGTCCCACGAACACCATTTCTCCTTTGATGATGTTGATTAGGTTAGGTAGCTCGTCCAAACTCAATTTCCGCAACATCCCTCCTATTCGCAACAAATAGGACGCAGGGTTTTCTAATAAATGTGATGCGACATTCGGCGTATTCTTCTTCATGCTTCTGAACTTGTAGATATTGAAGAACGTATAATTAACGCCGACTCGTTTTTGTTTGAAGAATATGGGTGATCCGTCTTCGATGTATATGGCCATAGCCACGGCTAGAAATATAGGCGATAGTATTAAAAGTACTGTAAAGGCAAATATACGATTAAGCATCTTATTCTAGATATTCGACAAGATTATTGTAAACTAAGTTTCGGTCAAAATTTTTTAAATAATAAGTATATGCATTTAAACCTAATTGTTCCCGTTCTTTCGAAGCCATACTATACAAAGCTTCGACATTGTAAGCTAACGAGTTATCATCTCCAGAAGAAGAAGAAAATCCAGAATTGGATTCTAAAATAATTGAAGCGGCTATACCATCTAAATTCCCAATTATCGGCTTACCACATGCTAAATAGGATTGTAATTTTGATGGAATTGTTAAAGAAAATATTTCGCTAGATTTTAGACTAACTAATAAAGCATCTGCGCATGCGAAAAAAGAAGGCATTTCTCCAGTTGGGAATGAGCCTAAAAAATGAAAACATTCAGTTAAATCCTTATTTTTAATTTTTTCGATTATTTTAGATTTCTCCCTGCCATCACCAATAATTACCCAGTTAATAATTAAATTCTTATTTTTTAATAGTCTCGCCGCATTTATAACCGTATCGAAATCTTGTGCCACGCCAATATTTCCCGCAAAAACAATATTGAAACCTATAGGAAAGTATTCTTTATACTTTTCATGAATTTTTTCAGGTTTGTAAAAATATTCAACTGTATTTGGCAGAAATTTAATCTTAGATTCATCAACTCCTTTTCTTTGTAAATGTTTTATAAAGCCTGTAGATTGGACCCATATTTGTGTTGATTTATTGTAAAATAAATTCATCATTGAACTTACAATTACAAGAATATTTTTAGAATTTAATCCGCCTGCATCTACTAGGCTTTCCGGCCATAAATCTTGAATATAAAAGTATAGTTTAGCTTTAAACTTCCACTTGGCTAACAGACCAGGAAAACCTACAGTTGCTGGAGAAAGTTGATAAACAATAATTTTATCAAAATTATCCGAGATTGAAAATAATCTTAAACAAGCAAAAAAAACAAATGACAAATAATTTAAAATCAAGTTTACACTACCACCTTTTCCTCTTGGAATTAAAGAAGCTCTATATATTGTAATACCATTATAATTTTCTTTTTTTTTATTGAAAAAATTATACCCTTTGAAAAATTGCCCATTTGGATAATTAGGCTTTCCTGTCAACACAGAAACTTTGTAGCCTCGATTCTGAAGTTCAAGACAAAGATCATTTACCCGAAAATTCTCCGGCCAAAAATATTGAGATATTACAAGGATCTTCAAACTATCCTAAATTGTATTGTGGGTATAACTCACTATTAATTCGAACCCAGTTGTACATTTCTTCAATCATTGTTTGATAAGTTGGAACTCTATAATCAATTGACTTACATGAGTTAATCAATGACTTATCAACCTTATATTCATTTGATGATGAAATATTTAATTTCATATTAAAAACTTCATTTATAATTCTTAACAAGTCAAACTTGCTAATTTTTTCACTATTAGTCAGATGATAAATATTAACTCCATCTATATTTTGCAAAATAAAAAATTCGATAGCTTTAGCTAATTCCAATGTTGTAACGCCTCCCCAAAATGCTTCGGAATACCCAATTATGTCCTCTTTTTGTAATAAAATCCAATTTAGTAATCCAATCCCATTTCTTTTAATATCGGGACCAATTATCGAGGTTCTAATTGTAATATGGTTATGATAAATAACTTCGCCAAGTGCTTTAGACTGAGCATAAAACCCTATCCCATCTTTAAAATCATTTTCTAAATATGACCCTTTTTTACCATTAAATACACAATCAGTGCTTATATGAAATAATCTAGATTCATATTTATCACAAATTTTAGCAAGGAAATGAGGAAAATAAGAGTTTAACAACACCGCTCGATCTGGATTGTTTTCTGCATCAGCATTTAATACTCCAATAGCATTTATTACAAAATCAGGCTTTAAAATTGAAATTAACTCTTCTAAAGCATTAAAATCAGAAACATCGATTTGATAATCATTTTTTTTAATTGATGAATCTCTTGCAATTCTTACAATTTCAAATTTAGGGTTCAAAGAAAGATAGTCAGAAATTAGATGTCCTGCCATTCCATTTGAACCAATTATTGCTACTTTGTTTCTCATTACTTGTTCCAAATTACCCGATTTATGATACTAGTATAACTTTGAATCACTTTTATAACTCGTTGCGAAACATCAATTACTTTATACTCATATGGTAATGACAAAATCGAAGTATTAAAAGTATTTATACTAATTTCAATTGAGTTTAAAATATCTTTAGAATTGATCCCACCTAAAACAATTGATCCAGCGTCAATCGCTTCTGGTCGTTCAGTGCTAGTCCTGATACTTACAGCCTTAAATCCCATCATAGCAGCCTCTTCACTAATTGTACCACTATCAGAAAGAACACAAAATGCATTTTTTTGCAAAAAAACATAATCAAAAAAACCCATCGGTTCTAAATTCCTTACAAGTGAATTAAATTTTATATTGGTATTATTAATTCTTTTTTTTGTCCTTGGGTGTGTAGAAAATATAATTGGTAGGGAATATATTTCTGCCACCTCATTAATTGAATTAACTAAAACATTAAAATTGTCTCCTAAATCTATATTTTCTTCTCGATGAGCACTAACAACGAAATATTTGCCTTTTTCTAAATTTAATTTTTCTAATATTTCACTGTTTTCAATCTTTGATTTATAATTATTCAAAACTTCAAAAAGGGGAGATCCAGTAACAAAAACATGGTCTTTTCTAAAACCTTCACTTAATAAATATCTTCTTGAGTGCTCTGTATAGGTTAAATTGATATCACTTATGTGATCAGAAATTTTGCGATTTATCTCTTCTGGTACATTTTGGTCAAAACACCTATTCCCAGCTTCCATGTGAAAAATTGGAATCTTAAGCCTTTTGGCTGCAATTGTGCAAAGTACACTATTAGTATCTCCTAAAACGAGTAATGCGTCAGGACGTTCTTTCAATAATACATCATAGGATTTAGCAATTACATTTCCAATCGTTGTTCCTAAATTATTTCCAACAACATTTAAAAAATAATCAGGTTTCCTTAGTTCAAGATCCTCAAAAAAAATTTCATTCAGGCTGTAATCATAATTTTGGCCAGTATGCACTAAAATATGATTAAACATTTTATCAGCCAATTTGATAATCTCAGCTAATCTTATAATTTCAGGCCTTGTCCCAATTACAGTAAGTAATTTTAACTTTTTCATAAATAATTAGCTATTTAATTAGAATATCCGATACTATTCAATAAATCAATTAACTCAGATTCACTAAGCCTTTTAGTATTATGAGAATGATAATCATCAATATTAGAACTACTAATTGAACCCTCAGAAAAATACTTATTATAATTTAAATCCCTATTATCAGCTGGAACTCGATAATAATCCCCCAAATCCTCTGCATGCATCATTTCCTCTCTAGCAAGTAAAGTTTCATATAATTTTTCTGCATGTCTTGTTCCAATTATATTAACACTTACATTAGAATTATATATCTTCTTCATCGCACTGGCTAATTCTCCTATGGTTGATGAAGGTGATTTTTGCACAAAAATATCACCAGAATTACCATTTTCAAATGCGTATAAAACAAGATCCACAGCATCATCTAATGTCATCATAAACCTTGTCATATTTGGATCAGTAATAGTAATATCTTGATTGTTAATAATCTGATCATAAAAAAGAGGAATTACAGACCCTCTAGAGGCCATTACATTTCCATATCTAGTCCCAACCAATATTGTACTACCAGAGATTCTAGACTTGGCGACCATGACTTTTTCCATTAATGCCTTTGAAATCCCCATTGCATTAATAGGATATACTGCCTTATCAGTACTTAAACATATCACCTTCGCAACATTACAATTAATAGCGGCATTCAAAACGTTTTCAGTCCCAAGAATATTTGTTTTTACAGCTTCGATTGGATAAAATTCACATGAGGGAACTTGTTTCAATGCCGCGGCATGGAATACAAAGTCAACACCCTTCATAGCAGCAGAAACACTATTATAATCTCGAACATCTCCAATATAGAATTTAATCTTAGGACTACTCAACTCTATTCGCATATCATGCTGTTTCTTTTCATCACGGCTAAATATTCTAATTTCTGAAATGTCCATATTTAGAAATTTTTTTAAAACTGCATTCCCAAATGAACCTGTTCCACCGGTAATTAAAAGCACTTTATTTGTAAACATATCTTTAATTAAATAATAAATTTATGATTTTATCTCGTTTGTCATTAATCACAACCTCTGTTGCCGGTAGGTCTATATTTCTAGACAACATAAAAATAGCCTTGGCTATATCATCTGCACAGTTAGGATCAAATGTAGCAGAGGGTTTTATAACTTCATACACATAAGGTAAATCAGAAGCTAGTATTTGACAACCTGCTTCAGCAGCTTCTAGTAATGGTAAACCAAAGCTTTCAGATAATGATGGAAAAATAAAATAATTGATATCCGAGTAAAGTGTACTTAATAATTGTTTGTCACATCTCCCATAATTTTTTATTGGTATACCCTCATTTACTAACTCACTTATATATCTATGAAGATTAACAAATCTTTTGGGTAATGTAACACTTAATTCAAAAGACAAATTGTATTTAAAAAATAATATTCTCCATGCCTCAAAAAGCTTCAAATGATTTTTTTGTGGTACACCATCTGCAACATACAGAAATCGTGGATTAGTCATCGATTTTTCTTTTTTACTTTTCGCTAATCCTTTAGAATAAAAAGGCAAAGTTAAAACAGAAGATGGTGTTATATTTAAAGCATTTGTAAGACTAATATTCATTATATCTGTTTGAACAATCCACTTATAATTTTCACAATTCAAAAATTTTATATATTGTCTTCTAATTATGAAAAACAATTTACTCTTGAAAGAATGTGAATTAGTCTCGAAAATGCTGGATAGAATTAGTGAGTTATGAAATAATATAAAGACTTTAATTTTAGGCAAAAATATTGGGGGAGGTACATTCGCAAAACAAAAAACTGAAGTAATCTGTTTTTTTAATTTATTATATATTAAAAACCTATCTTTCTCTGATGAATTGACCCAAAATATCTGATTGGGTGGCACACGAATTACAAATTCAGCATCAAGCCGTTTGTCTAATAACAAAATAAAATTATACTTTTGATCCAAAACTCCACTAACAAAGTATTCTAAAAGAGTTTTACCGCCGCTTTCATGAATATAGGTTGCATCAATAAGTACCATAATTAAATTTTAATATTATCTTAAAATGTCAACTATTTCATAAACCCTGTCTCTTATACTATTACCACTAGCCATAATATTTAAATATCCACTATTTCTCAATTCATTGTAATGTTCAAATTTATCTTCGTCTAATATATCTTCGATATTTTTATTAAGACTCATAGGATCATTAAAATTATAATAAACACAAGAATTCCCCAATATTTCTTTTGATGCTTCGTTTTCCTCAGTCAACAATAATCCGTTTGACGCACTTATTTCAAAAAGTTTAAGATTGGTACAATCTCGATTTTCAAGTGTCAAAATATTAAGATTTATTAAACTACTTGAAATTATCTCTGGAAATTGACTTTGAGTTAATACTGAATTTTTTAAAGTAAGATTTTTTTTAAAACGGAGACTAGAAAAATTCCAGCCCGCCCCCCAAATTTCAATTGGACAATCTACATTAATAGAATTAATAATCTCTTCTCTCCGTTTACTATAGGTACCAATGAAAGTAATTTTTCTCTGTATTTCAAGAATGTTATTTGTTTTTTTGTGAAGCCAAGGTATATAATACCATTCAAGATAAACTGGATCTTTAATGCCTCTGAATTTATATTCATCGAACAAGTGCTTTCTTGCTGAAAAAACAAAATCATATAAGTCGAGAGAATTTAATAAGTACTTACTTGAATTGAGATTATTGAAAAAATCATCTGGATTCCAGTTTGCAATTTTTATAGATTTATCCTTAAATAGTTTTAAAGTCTCTGGATAAATATTTACTCCTTTAGAAATAAATAAAACATCAGGTTTGAATAAATCTATCTCACTTATCAAAAGTGAGTTAATATTTGATTCATTCTGACTATACATTAGTTTACGGATGATTTTGTTTGCAAATTCATACTTTATTTGTGGATTTAAAATTGAATAAAAATCAAAGATTTTATGATCAATTTTAAATTCTGATAAAACACGAGAAATGCAATTTACATGTGTTCCCTCCCAATTCTCTCCATACAATAATATTCTCATAAACTATTTCTGTAAAGTAATAAAACAATGAGAGGCGAGAAAACCATTAAAAATCTTGAATGTGCACAAATTTAGTATATGGCTTTTGGAAGGCTCTTGTATTACCCATTGAGAATCAACAACATTTATACTATTGTTAACCATTAAATTTACTAGTGACTTTTTAGTAAAAAAACGCAAATGAGTATAATCAAGAATCCCCCAAGATTTATATTCCCATTCATCCCTAAAGGATAAATCTAAAATTACACGCCAATAACGAATATTGGGAACAGTAATATGAATTTTACCGCCAGGCTTCAGAACCTTTAATAATTTATTAATTGTATTAATAGGACTAATCAAATGCTCCAAAACATCTCCCAAAATAATAACATCAAAAAAATTAACCTCAAATGGAAGGTCTATGATCTCAACATTTGCTTTTAAGACTAAATCTAATTTTTTACTTGCTTCTATAAATGCAGATTCATTAATTTCTATTCCATAAACTTCGCATTGTTGTTCATGTTTGAAAAAAGATCCTAAAGCTCCACTTCCACATCCAATATCTAAAATTTTCAAACTTTTTTTAGTAATTGCTTTTTTAAAAATTTCCCTTTCTAAACTAAAATAATCAGTTTGTTTTGAAGTATACATTTCTTCAATTAAATCATTTGCCATATTTAAAGATTAAGTTTTAAAACAATGTTAATTAAAATAATAATTTGTAAGGACCACATATTATTAACTAAAACTCTATTTATCAATTTTGAATAGAGTCTTAAAATAAAACGAAATATTCCAAACGATGCTTTTTACTAAAAAATAATTATTTGTGAAGAAACCACATCTTTTTACTCTTAAAGCACTCGGACTATTATTTTCGTAAAATGGATTATAAATTATATAAATGAACGTCAGAAATAATCGAATTGATTGAATAAATGACAAATTTTTACGAGCATACAAAAATGTATTTCTGTAAACATACCAAGAAGTAGTTTTATAATTAGTTGATGAACTTTCAGAGTAATGCATTACTGGAAGAAGAGAATTATATATAGTAAAATTAGCTTTTAAAGTCCTTGTAAAATAGTCGTTATCTTCACCATACATAAAATAATCTTCATCAAAATAACCGATAGAGTCAATTAACTCTTTACTTAAAATAAAGAAAAAACCAGGAATATCTTTGACAGATATTGTTGATTCTAAAGAATACTGATTAAAATCAAATTTTTCAAAATATTTCTTTTTGTCTAAACCAATTTCATCAAAACCAACAATTCCCAAAAATTTGTCTTTTGATTGCAAAAAAAAGAGAAGTTCACAAACTTTTTCAAACAACCCTTCTCTTAGCTCTATATCATTATTAGCAATAATAAAATAATCATATTCTTTAATCCCTCTTGCATACTTAATTCCATTATTTACATTGCTAGCAAAGCCATGATTGTTAGATTCATTAATAGTATAATTAATATTATTACTAATTAAATATTGAATTGATTCATCGCCAGATTTATCATCAGAAACTATAAGATCAATAGTACTTGAGGAACACACTTTAGAAATGTCTTCCAAATATTTATTCAAAAAAAACAAACCGTTATAATTAATTACGAGCAAACATATATTCATCTATTAACAATAACGATTTTGATAAAAATAAAAACTAAAGTTGATAATTAAGAAAACTACATAGAACATGAGAATAATAATAGGTCAAAATATTATAATAATTTAGCCTTTATTAAGTATTGATAGGATAAACAATTCGATCAATTAAATTTTGTAAAAAAGCAATTCTTGAATCCCATTTGCTGACTTTATTTGCTTTTACCCATCCTGCTTTTCTTATTTTGAATGCTTCATAAGGATATTTTTGCACCCATTTAATTTTTGAAATACAATCATTTAGATTTGTATAAGTCAAAATCTCGTCACTTAAATCATAATACATTTCTAATCCTTTTGAATATTGCGTAAGATATAGTCCACCCAATAATGGGACTTCAAAATCACGCCCTTTAATAGTTGTAATATTTCGGGTATACCCTACATTAGAAAAACCTAGTGTTAATGGGGCTAATTGAATTTCCTTCTCCATCTGTTCTTCAGAAATACCCCCATTAGGCCAACCCTTCCCATAACATTTCATAGGAATTCCATTTTCGATTAATTTATTTACAAAAACTTCACGATTACCATATTTAGACCCAATGAACAAGACATAAAAATTATTAGTGATTTGAAAATTAAACAAACTTTTTGAATCATTTTTTTGAGGAATAGATTGCCAAAAAAAGCAAGGACTTTTGAAAAAATTATATCTTGGAATTGCTTCAGGAGAGAATGTTAAATTAATATCAGCTCCTTTTGATAATTCACTAACACCAACAGGCTGCCCTTTAACCACCCCCTTAAAGTATAAAATATCATCCCAACAGAAACTAATAATAAAAGTATTTCTGTTTTGGAAATGAGCTATGGTTGATTTACTAACTATAAAATCCGATGTGTATAAAAAAACAATTAAGTTAACGTTATCTTTTATCAATTTGTTGTATTCGGTGATTATATTTTCGTTTATTTTTAAATGAGCTTTTTCCCATTCAGATTTATCTACAAAGAAATCGTCAATATTAGGCCAAGAAAAATGATGAACTTCACCAATTAGATTCAAGGGCTCTAATAATTGACTTTCCCAATTATTAATTGAAAATATTGCAAATACTTTAATTGGAGCACCTTCCTTCCAAATAAAATTACGATTATTTAATCTGTCTTTAGCAAGACTGATTTGGTCATTATTACTATTGCAACTCTTGTAATAAAATAATGTGATTTTTATTATAAAAGTTTGGTAAATAGTTTTTAAGAAAAAAAGAAATTTAGATAGATATTTTTTCAATTACAATGCATTAACCAATTGAAGCATATTTTCAACAGCACGCTCTGGAGTATATTCACTTGCTTTAATTTTACCAGTATAATAGGATATATCAGAAATTAAATGTGAAATATTGTGCTTTATGGATGGTATATCATTTGCTTGGCACACTACATGTCCATGAGAGGTTAACATATTCTCGAGTTCATTATTACGATATGTTAATCCAAAAATCAGCTTTCCTGTATGTAAATAATCATAAGTCTTAAATGGGATTGTTACAATACTACGGTCATCAGTATTCTGAATTAATAAAAGCACGTCAGCACAATTAGCTTTATCTATTGCAATATCCCTATCGACTAAACCGTGAATCTTGATAACATTATGCTTAAATTCAATTATTCGCTTTTTTATATCGCTATTTATATTGCCGTATAAATTAATTTCAAACTGTTTATCTATTGGGTTCCCCTCAGCAATTAATTCATCAATGGCCTCCATGATTGTGTCTAAATTACGAGTTTGATACAATGATCCTAAGTAAGTTAAATTTATTTTATTAGAATATGTATTGGATTCAATGGACTTTAATTTAGTACCGCTATTATTGACAATAGTATTTGCCCCAGGATAAACATAAAATATTTTATTTTTATATTTTTTATACTTTTCTCTAGCTTCAAACATTGCATTTTCCGTACAGTAAATTGTACAATCTGAATACTTGATAATAAATTTTTCGAAAAACTTTAAACCCAATTGAGATAGCCCATTTCTACCTATATCTTTCCCACTTAATGGATCTTGAAATTCACAAATTACTTTTTTTCTAAATAATTTTGATAAAAATATACCTGTTAAATGTGCGCTAGCAGGCCCACCAGTAGTAAAAATAAATTCATGTTTTCGAATATTAAACAAGAATAAACTGGCGATTGAAGAAGAAATAAACCAACTCCACCTTCCTTCGCCGGATTTCAACCCTATTCTTTCTAATAAATAATAAATTTTCGACATTATTTTTAAGTAAAAATATGTCAAAGACCATTTATTTATAGGAATATTCCTACGGTTAATTTCTTCATATTCATATCTACAACCATGTGGTGAAATTGTTGATACACGAACATGATTGATTATTCCATTTTTTTTGTGCTTAAAACAACATGAAGCAGTTAATATTGATACATTATATCCTTTTTTAATAAAAGCATCTATTCTATCATCAACCCATTCTGCTTGACAAGCACCAGGCATATTAGAATAATAAGAAACTACAAATACAGATTTTGACATTATTAATATTTCGGTTCTTAGTTAAAATTATGAATTAGATTTTTATAAGTTCAAAAATTCCACAGCCATATGAACAATTAAAATTGTTTTCAATATCTATATCCTTTAATGGTATTTTTTCATGAAAAATATCAGAGTCATCTACATATGAAAAACTACCTATCTCAAATTTATTTTCAAAAACAGATAGTAAGTATTTAATTGAAAAAATTCTATGCGCATTAAAACAGATTCGCTGATTTCCTATTGGAACTGAAAAATAAAAGATCCCGCCAACCTTTAGCATTTCATAAATATTTTGAATTGCCTTTAAATGTCCATTATAATCAATTGGATCTCCATATCGACCTAAACCAAAATGCTCAATCGCATGAAGTGAGGAGATTGAATCACAACTATTTTTTAAGTGTAAAGGTAGCTTCATCAAATCAGCTTGAGTAAATTTAACATTTCGTACCTTACTTAATTGTGGCCTAAAATCAAAAATCTCAATCTCCCTAAATACTGCCACATGTGCAACAAAACCATCTATTCTTGAGCCTATATCAATATGCCTTGGTGGCATTTTTTCATATATAAGTCTAGCTACGAATAGATCTTGATGAAAATAGTGTCCAGACATTGTCCCTGCCTCTACAAACATTTCATCTAAAATTGGATACTTTTCACCAAAAACAAATTGTTTATCTTGTCCTTTTTGCCGCTTTAACTTATAAAGATCATTAAAATAATACGGTAAACCTTTTATATACCTAATTAACCGTACAGGGTCTAAACCTGATAATCGAAGGATTGCGTATATACCTTTTAGTTTATTTTTCATTTTAATTTATTAATAATACCACTAAAAATATTTATTGATCTGCTAAACTTTACTTTTAAAGTAGTTTATAATTCTTTCAGATGCTTTTCCGTCACCATAAGGATTACTAATTGAAGTCATTTTAGAGTAAAACGACTCATCATCCAACAATAAGTTGGTCGTACTTTTAAGCTTTTCACTATTAGTTCCAACTAGTATAACAGTACCTGCTTCTACAGCCTCTGGTCTTTCAGTAACATCTCTTAAAACTAATACAGGTTTTCCAATTGAAGGCGCCTCTTCTTGGATACCTCCACTGTCAGTTAGGACTAAAAAAGATTTCTTTAATAACCATATAAAAGCACCATAGCCTAAAGGAGGTATAAGATGAACAGACTCGTTATCTTTAAAGAAATACTCTGCACTCTGCTTAACATTTGGGTTTGGATGAACAGGATAAACAAATACAATATCTTCCCTAATATCAGTTAATTCATTAATTGCTTTAAATACAGAATCAAAGCCTGCTCCAAAATTCTCTCTTCTATGCCCAGTAAACAAAATAATTTTTTTATCAAAATTGATAAGCTTTTTCAGTTTTAATATCTCATCGGCATTTTCATCTACTAAATTAATTGCGTCATATAGAGCATCAATTACTGTGTTTCCTGTAATTATAATGTTGTCACAAATGCCCTCGGATATTAAATTGGATTTTGCAGATGAAGTAGGGGCAAAATGTACATCTGCCAAACGACCAGTCAATGATCTATTCATCTCTTCAGGGAAAGGAGCAAATTTATCAAATGTTCTTAATCCAGCTTCTACGTGTGCAACTTTAATGCCAGAATAAAAGCATGATAAACTGGTTGCAAACGAAGTAGTAGTATCACCATGCACTAACACATAGTCTGGCTTATACGATTCAAATACACTTGGCATATTCAATAATATGGAATTAGTTAAACCCGCTAATCCTTGATTATGAACCATTGAATTAAGGTTAAAATCGACATCCAAATTAAAAAAATTAAGGATTGGATCTAGTAAATCTTTATGCTGTCCAGTATTGCAAAGTTTAGTTTCAATTCCTTTAATATCTTTCAGACGTTTAATTAAAGGAGCCATTTTAATAGCTTCGGGTCTAGTCCCAATTGTAATAAGAAGTTTCATATCATTAAAAGAAAATTAATTATATACATGAATTAATAATTATAAACGAACTCAAACTATCTTTTTATGATATTAAATTTTGAAAATAAAATTATAATCAAATGAAAAATAATTGTTATTAAAATAATTAAATAGAATTTTCCTATAAAGCCATCATATAGAAAGTAAATCATATTAAAACACAATACATATCCTAAAATTCTAATGGTATCATTCCCTGCAGAAAATTTAAATGCAAAGTATTCAATTAATGTTAGTAAAAATGCTGTAAAAAAAGCGAGGAAAAATATTAGAAATAAACTGCTTTGAGCCAATAAAAGCAAAATATTAAGATACCCAATATTAACACCAATTACTACATCAGATTGATCTGGAATTCCAAATAAATCAAAAGCAATTACTTTCGATAGCGTATCTGTATTAGATAAAACAAAATCTAAAATAAAATAAAGGTTATTTTGAAGCTCAAATTGACTTGCTAAAATTGTATATTGAGCGCCGTATAACCTATCAGAAAAAGCATATAAAAAGGTGAAAAACAAATTTTGATCAGATTCAAAACTTGTATTACTAGTCAGTAAATTGTAAATGGTGTCTAAAATTTGAAATATACTCATATTTGTTAAAAGAATAAATTGCCTAAACTCCGAAACAAGAACATACAATAGAGCACCAAAAACTAAACTGAAATAGAACCTGATTTTATTTCTATCAAAATAACTAAATATAACTACAGGCAAAATTGCTAATAGAAGCATCCCTTTACTTAATGATAATAAACCGACTAATAATGAATAAATAAAAATGCAAAATGTAGGAAAATTGGTCCTATTTGACTTATAATACAAATAAAATATGGCTGCTGGAATTAATAGCATTCTTACATAAATAGTAATTCCCACAAGTTTAAATGGCAAACGTTTAGGTTGAATTGTAGAAATTCCAATACCGTTAGAGAACATATAAAAACATAACGGAACTGCAAAAAAAATAATCATTGTTGAAAGATAGATTGAATACCTATTATATCTACACTTGTGTTTTCTTAAATTAGGATTAGGATTATTATTTAAAATATTCAACGAAGAAATTTTATTGTAATTACTTTTATTGGGCCTATTAAACTTTAACAAAAAAATCTTTTGAAAAAAAATAGATATAAAAAAAATAAACAATATTAAAACGTACATATTAATGTACAAACTAAAAAAATGAATAAGGTCGAAGTTAAAGTCTTTAACTTCCCAGTTTCCAGAATTTAAAAATTTTTCTTTATTAAAAAAAAATAGCGCTGGATTAATCGCTTGAGAAATAAATATTAGAATAAAAAAAAATGATAACGAAATATGCCTTTTCTTAATGGCGAAGTAGAGCATTGTGCCAAAAAAGGGAGGTAAAACTAAGAATAAAATAAAGCTATTAAAATCAAAAAATAAAAAGTACAGAAGGATAGCCCCCCAAAGAAAAAAAACAATAATTTTATTACCTAAGTTGTTACTTAATGAAAGTTTCAAATTAATTTATTTTAAAATCTACTTTTAAATTTCAAAAACACTGGCACTAAATTAACTTTCATAATTATAAATTTGATGAAGATTTTAGGCCTTTTAATTAATAAAATAATGCGCCACTCTAGGTCAGATATAAATTTATTTAAACCATTATAATCATCTATAGTTAGAACACCCGTCACAATTGCCCACGAGAAAATAATACACTGGTAATATCCAAAAGTTTTAAGTTCTTCTTCTAAATTAGGTTTAAAAAATTTTATATATGGATGCTTGGCAATTTTATACATATGCAAAAATGGTGTAGGTACCCAGATATGCTTAAAGTCATTATCACTACTAGCCAAATGGTCTGAAATGACAGCTAACTTAGGTTTAAGCGACATTTTCAAAACAGATAACGCCAACATTATAAACATCCAACCCTCTCCAATTGAAGAGTTATGTATTTTAATTAACTCTTCATTAAATGAAGTCTTCTTCAATACATAGATAGTTAACTTAGGCATTGCTAATATTGAATTAATAATAGCCGATGAATCTTCAATTTGCTTAAGATCATCAATAAAATTAAACTGCTTGATTGTAGATCCAGGTGGTTGCATAAATGAAAATAATACAACATCTGGGTTTTTATAAAATAACCCATCTAGTACTCGTTTTACACTTCCTTCAAATGGATAATCATCATCAGAGAAAAACCAAATATAGTCAGTAATACATTTATCATACAAGAATTTAATATTATAATCAAATCCTAAATTTTCTGACTGTTTATAATATTTAATTTCAAATTCTTCTTTTAAAAACGGCTGAATTTTTGCCTCAGTATCATCTGTTGATCCATTATCACTTACAATAATTTTAACTTGGTACAAGTTATTTAATTTAATTTCATTTGAGAGAATCTCAATCAATCGAATTAATTTAAGAGACCTATTATAGGTAGGGATAGCTATTGTTAAAAGATTTGTATATTTATCCATTTATAATTTAATCGTTAAAATTCAATTGAGTACGAATAGTTTTTTTAAGATAATTACTTAAAGTTGCTCTTTCGTCAAAAGTAATACCGCCTAAAATAATTCCTGAAATGCAAATTAATCCGAAAAAAAATACACCGGTTACAAATATTAATAGCTGAAACTTCAGATCAAAGAAATAATACAAAACAGTAAGTAAAACTAAGACAATATTGGATTTGAAAACTGGTGTCAAAACCTCAGATATAAAGTCTCTATTAGAAATATTTAAACTCCGAAATATTTTATTGTGCAAAAAGACTAATATTGGTAAATCTAAAATTGCATTAGTCAACATTAGGCCTTTTATTCCCAAAATAGGGATTATAATAAATGCAGTTATTACTCTAAAACCACTTAATAAAATTGTAAAAAAACTCATTTTTTTTATGTCACCAAGAGTCACTAACATTATAGCATTTAGATGTATAACAACTTGCGTTATTGAATAAATTGACAAAGCAAATGTAAAGTAATCACCCGCAAAATTATCTTCACTCCCAGTCCAGATAGTTATAAAGCTTCTATTAAACAATTGTAACCCTAATGCAAGAGGAAGTGTAAGCAACAAGCTGTACCGTAAAAGCTTGAAGTACACATCACATATTTTCATCAATTGCCGTTTGTGATATAATTCATTCAACGCTGGAGTTGAATTATCAGTTAGCTTCCAAATCAATTGATAAAATAAAGTACCAGGCATTTGACTAACATAATAAATAGAAACAGCTGATGCTCCTAATAAAAGACCAATAATCAGGCTATCACTATTTGAACTCAGGCGACTTGCAATACTCATCATCATAAAAGTAAATCCAAATCCAAACATATTTTTGAATAATAACAAATCAGGGAACCCCCAGCTAAACTTATCATTTGGAAATAATTTGGTATATCTTCTCATTTGTAGATACATTGTAATAAATTCAGATGCTATATATGAAACAATTAGTCCTAATAATCCAGTACCTAAGTACACAAGAATTAATGAAAATACTAATCTGAAAATATTTGTAAATAATATAATCAGGTTAACAGGAGCAATATTTTGAGTTGCAATAAGTGCCTCACCATATAACGATAATGGAGTTCTCACTACAATCCAAATTGCAAGCAAATACATACAAATACTAGCTTGTTCGCCTACTTTTGAATTCATTGAGAGAAAATAATCTAAATTCAAGCCAACAACTAAAACAATTAATGCAAAGAGAAAATTACTTCCAATATAAAATGTCCGACCAGTAGTAAATACTTTTATGAAATGAAAATGGCTGTCTTCTTCTCCATGCGATTGAGCGAGACTTCTTGATATTGATACTCCAAAGCCTAGATCAGTAAGTGCCGCCCAACCAATTATTTGTAACAAAAATGAATAACTTCCCAAAACTTCTTTCCCAGCAAACTTAAGTACCACTGGTACCAAGAGGAATTGCAGTATCATTAAAACAGCATACTGTAAGAGACTAGTAATAGTTCCTGCAAGCGCACGAGAGGACCTAGTTTTAGATGACATAATTAAAACTAATCGTTTTTAAACGAATTAGAAAAATTAAAAATTTTAGTTGAGATAAAATCACTATATGAATAGAATTAAATTAAAGGTTTTAATAGAAATAAAACATTGATATGCATTTAGAACAACTAGATATTATCCCAAAAAAAATTGTACTTTTCAAATACTATAGGTTGAATTCCTAAAGTTTTTAAATCTTCTCTATATCCAGCGATATCAATAGATTTTTGATCTAAAATTATATAGACAGGTGTCTCAACTTTATTATGAGTATAAAAATTACGTTTCCTCTGATTTAGCAAATATCTCAAGCCTAATTCATGCTCACCAATTGAAGCTCCAATAATTAATATAGGTTTACTGAAAAAAGTTGAAACCCACGTTTCATCGTTAGAATTAATTATTTCTTGATTATAATTATAAAGCTTTTCCTCTTTTTTAAATTTATTAAACCCTTTTTGTAAAATATTTATTTGATTTGAAATTGTTCTAAATCCAAAATGCAAATATTTATGTCCCGTCACATTCCCATTTAAAAAAAATAAAGGGATATTATTTAGAGTGAACTTACTATTAAATACTGAATTAGAATAATTTGAAATTTTACTAATCTCACTAATATTATCAACAATTGAAGTATCCACATTCAAACTAATAAATTGAGACTTCGTCAAGAGGCTCAACTTTTCTTTTAACTTTATTGAATTTGCGTTTTTTTGCTGAATTTTTATTTGACGACAAATTTCCTTTTTTAATAAATTCTCTGCTTTGTATGAAGAAATATCCTCTTTTGTAGAAATCAAATAAATTAAATCTTCAAATATATATGTTAATTTTCGGCAACGTATTTCACTTAATGTAAGCTTAAATTCTTGAGCAACTTTAGTTAGAAGTAAAGCCCAATCATTTAATATATTTCTGTCTTCAGTATATGCACTATGTATTCCTGAACCCAATATAATTGTTGGATTCTGACTTATAATTTGTTTAATTAAAGATATGTTTTTAACATTATTTAGGTTATGTAATTTTTCAGTATTTGGGACGTAGAAATCAATATTTTTCTCATGAAATTTAGATGAAATTTTGACATCTACACTATATTGAAATGCTATTTTTCTAGCAAGGTCTCTTATTTCAACAATACTTTGAGAACCAACATTGTAGGTCGGACAATCATAATTTGATTCTTCAACAATATTTATTAATGAGTTAGCTAAATCATCTGCATGCATATAGCTTCTATAAACTGGATGGTTTGCTTTTACCTCAATAGTGTTACCTGATTCGGCAGCATTTAAAAAGTTTCCAAGTGCATAATGTTGATTGCGGGGTAAATATTTACCAGAAAATGCGAAACATCTCGCAATTGACACTTTCAAACCCTTTTTTTAAAGCATGAGATTGACCTTGATCTTTTTCAGATTCCCAATAAAATATTTTATTTTCATATTTTTTTATGATAGAAACAGTGTCATCACTAGATCCACCATCTATTATAATGATTTCCTTATTAATATAACTTTGATTTAAAATACTTAAAATAGTAGACTCAATAAATTTTCCTTGATTATATGAAGGTATAATTATTGATATTTTTTTATTTTGCATTCAAAAGTGACTTTAATTTGTTAGTGTTTGGTATATATCTGTCTAAAATCAAATTATTATCAATTTTAAAATCACATTTAACACCATATTTTTTTGCAATTTTTTGAGCAACTTCATGTAGTTTCTCAGGGTTGTCAGAACCAACATTATATATTGGACAACAAGGTTTAGAATCAAATAATATTTTCATTAAGCTTATAACTAAATCATCAGCGTACATGTAACTTCTATAAATAATACCATTTGTTTTAACAATTATATTTTCGCCATTTTCAGCATTTGCAATAAAATTTCCATATGCAAAATGTTCATCTTTTGGCAAATACTTACCAAAAAAAGCAAAACACCTTGCAATAGAAACGCTTAATCCTAACTTGCCTAAATTAAATACTTCTGTTTCTGCAAATCTCTTGCCCAAGCAATAATTTTTTTTTTCAATTGATAGGCCACTTAAATCATCCTGAAAAGGAAAACATTCGTCAAGTTTTTCAATATTCAAAGGCTGTTTGCCATAAACCGCACCTGAACTACAATATAGGATTTTTGATTTAGCATTATAGATTGAAGCTAATCTGCAAAAATTTGTAATAGATTTTTCAATATTATTCTTGCCTGAACCATTAGAATTGTGATTGTATTCATTCATCTTTGTAGATGTTGCTGCATGAATAACAAATTCAGTTTCAGGAAGTGAATTTATAATTGAAATATCTCCCTTGATTAACTCAACACCATCAATAATTAACTCAGGAAATTCTAATTTAAATTTATCTATATTTCTAGCTAAAATTATAATTTTAGATATGTTGAATTCACTAAGCAATCCTCTTTTAAATGAATCTAAAATTGATTTTCCAAAAAAACCAGTACCTCCAATAATTAACAAACTTTTTAACACGTTGACTTATTTAATATATATTCTATTTATTACCTCTTTCAAATATTTTTCCAAATCTACTAATGGATCAATTTCTGAAATATTTTCAATATGTAAATTATTTTTCCCCGTATAATTTTTTCCATCTTTTTTAATAATTAAGTTTGATTTTGATTCTACTAGATTAATTATATGCTTGATGTAGTCAGATATTTTATATTTTTTTTTGTGAACTAAATTGTAATCTTCATTTAGTTCATTGTTTATTATTAAATATATTAAATATTTCAAATTATCAATCCTAAAAATGTCAAAGTATCTATCTTCTTGTATTAATATATCTTCATCATTAATACATTTATTAATAATATCATCAATAAAAACATTGTTCTTTATATTCAAATTTGTTCTTCCGTAAATATTAAATATTCTCAAATTTATCCCTCTATTATTAATAATAATATCATTACTAATTTCATTTTTACTTTTTCCGAAATAATCTACGGGAGAACAATTTGTTACTTCATTTGGAGTTAAATTATCAATGTCCCTTTCTCTTCCTAAATCAGCGGCAGAGGTAAAGTGAATAATTTTTCCGTAAATAATATCTTTAATTAAATTGTACATCTCTAAATTCTTATCATATACTAATTTACTATCTGAATCTAGTCGCCTTCCTCCATATACTGCACAGTGAAAAACATAATCAAATTTTTCATTTTTAATTTCATCAATACTTGATTTGTCTATAAAGTAAATAGGCTTTACGTATATATCTGGTGATCTATGATGATTCATAAATGAATATCTACTAAACAATTCAAGTTGATCATAAACTAATCCACCAACATAACCCTCTACTCCAGTAACTAATATATTCAGTCCCATAAAATTAATTTTAGAATTAAGTGTATTAATTTACCCAGTATTTTGAATTTTGAATTAGCTTTAATTCATCTTCCTTAATTGGATAATTATAATCTTTATTAGGAAATTGCCTATTTTTAACTTCTATTATATAATCTTGTATTGCAAGTGTTATAAGTGAATTTAGCCCATCTTGCCTAGTTTCTATTCCGTATTTTTTTAAATCCTGTTCGGCAGAAATTCTATTTTGATATTTATTAATAACTTGAGGTATATAGCATTTAGCAAACCAAGGTCTAAAATCAGGATAAAGCCCTAACAAATCATGCATAATTATCAACTGTCCATCTACGTTTTCACCAGTACCGATTCCCAATACAGGTATAGTTAATTGCTTAGCGACTTGCTCAGCAGACTCTGAAGGCATTGCTTCTAATAATAATAGAGAAGCGCCTGCATCTTGTACTTCTTTTGCATCAATTATAGTTTCTTCGAAACTTTCTAGCGTTTTTCCTTGTACTCGATAGCCACCAAATGATGAAGTTGATTGCGGGGTTAAACCCAGATGAGCTACAACAATTATACCTGACTGTGATATAGCTTTAATTCTACTTGACATTCTTTTGGCGCCTTCTAATTTAATTGCATCACAACCAGCTTCTTTTACAAATCTCATAGCATTTTTTATGGCTTCTTCATCAGACACCTCATAGGATCCTTGTGGCATATCACCAACTATAAATGTATTTGGTGCACCTTTCCTGGCTGCCTTTGCTAATTGTATCATTTCATCCATAGTAACAGGATTGGTAGTCTGATACCCAAGTTCAACCATACCACCAGAATCACCAACTAGAATCATGTCTATTTCAGAAGTTTCGGCTGCTTTTGCCATTGGATAGCTGTATGCTGTTATCCATGTTATTGGTTCATTCTTCTTTTTCATTTGCTTAAAACCCAAGATTGTCTTTTTCATGTTAAATTGGTTTAATTATCATTTCATTTTTAAATTCTTCGTCTGATAAAAAGGGGAACATATATTCTAAAGGTGGAGAGTATAATTTTCCATTTTCATCCTCTTTTGTTGAAGATGATGGTATAATATCTTGCTTAAAAGGGCAAAAGACTTCAGTTATCGAATAACCCGGTGTGTTTAATATTAAATCTAATGTATTATTGATATCATCCATGTTTCGTATTGAATAATACGGTATGTCATAGGCATTAGCTATTTTTTTACTGCTTGGAAGTGCTAAGCCTGAAGCGGCATCGGTTCCGAAATATCTACTTTCGAAAAATTTATCCATTGTGTTTCTAATAGATAAATATCCTCCATTATTCAAAATGAAGATTTTAATTGGAAGATTATAATTAACTATAGTTTGAAGCTCTTGAATATTCATTTGAAATGATCCATCACCTGTAATACCAATTACATCTCGCAGACCTTCTGACGCTACTGCTGCCCCAATTGAAGCCGGAAGCGTAAAACCCATGTCAGCTTGGGCACCAGACGTAATATACCTTAAGTCTCCATTTATTTTCATCGCCTGTGACGTAACATAATAAGCAGAACCAGCATCACTAACAACAATTTCATTTTTATTTAGTCTTTTTGAAAGTTCTTCCAATATTAAATACATATTTACCCCACTATCTGTGTTGTAATAATCGGGAGAAAAAACTGGCCATTTATCTCTCCAGCGAGTACAAGTATTAGACCAGCTTTGATCTGTTTGAAATTCAAAGTCAGGCATTATGTCAAAAAAAACTTTCAAGCAGTGGTTAATTTCATAATCTACTCTAATTGTTCCTTTTTTGTGTTCATTACTATCAATATCTACAACAATAATTTTTGCATCTCTTGCAAATGTTTCATATTGAAAGCCTGTAACAGAAACACTTAAGCTACTTCCTAGTGAGATAACAAGATCACTATTCTGAATAGCAAAATTTCCTGCTCTGTCTCCTTTAGTTCCAAGTCTTCCTACATATTGAGGGTGATTAGAAGGAAGAAGATCTATCCCCAAATAAGTAAATGTTACTGGTATTTGGTACTTTTCAACAAAATTTTTGAATTGTTTTTGGGTGTTTGATAAATAAATACCATAACCTGCAACTATAATTGGTCGTTTTGCAGAACTTATTAATGAAATGAATTTTTCATAGTTTAAATTTTCATTCTTAACTGGTTCATTATTAAAATGAATCAGGTCGTCTTCATATATGAATGCACCTTGGATATCCATTGGAATATCTAACCAAACTGGTCCAGGCCTTCCTGAACTGCAAATATGAAAAGCTTTTTCCAAATGAAATGCAATTGTATTTGGATCGGTTATCATTTCTGCATATTTCGTAATAGATCTTACAATTTCTACAATGTTTGCCTCTTGGACTCCAAATTTTCTTAAAGGAATTGGACTTAAAAATGATGTCTCTTTGGATTTTACATTACCAGATATAAAAACTACTTTATTACTATCTTGCCAAGCATCTAAAACACCTGTAATTGTATTTGTACCTCCACATCCAGTAGTTGGCATCACAACAGCTATTTCGTTATTTAACTTTGTATATCCTACTGCTGCCATTGCAGATGCCTGTTCGTGGTTATTAAAAATTCCTTTTATTTTTTTGGACTTTGCAATGCCATCATTCAAAAACATTGCCCCACCTCCGGTTACCATGAATACTTTAGTAATTCCTCTGGTTTCTAAAAATTTAGCAATATAATCACTTACTCTAATTTTTTCTTTCATTTGATTTATTTTAACTCAGTAATATATCTTCTCACAGTATTTATGATATAATCATAATGAACTTGATTTAAACCAGGCCAAACTCCTAGCCAAAATGAGTTGTTCATGATCAAATCGGTATTTTTTAAATCATTAATTTTTCGATGATTTAAATTATAATATGCAGGTTGTCTTAAAAGGTTTCCACCAAAAAACAATCTAGTGCCAATTTTATTTTGTTCTAAATATTCTACGAACTTATTTCTATCTATTGGGCCACCCTCTCTTATCGTTAACATAAAGCCAAACCAACTAGGTTCAGAATTTTCAGTTGCTTTTGGTAAAATAAAATGTTCTTCAAACTCTTTAAACATTTCAGAAAGGATTGCGTGATTCTCTTTTCTTCTTGTAACAAAATGATCGGCTTTAGTTAGTTGACTTAATCCTACAGCCGCTTGCATATCAGAAACCTTTAAGTTAAACCCAATATGAGAATAGGTGTACTTATGATCATAACCCTCGGGTAAATCTCCTAATTTTTGACAATAACGCTCACCACATGTATTATCTGTTCCAGGAGCACACCAACAATCTCTACCCCAATCTCTAAAACTTTCAGTTATTTTCTTAAGGGACGCATTATTTACTAATACTGCACCGCCTTCGCCCATTGTGATATGATGTGCAGGATAAAATGATAATGTTGCTAAATCACCAAAGGTTCCTGTTTTTTTACCATTATATGTTGCACCTAATGAATCACAATCATCTTCTACTACCCATAAATTATACTTTTTAGCAATTGCCATTACAACACTTAAATTAAATGGATTACCCAAAGCATGTGCAATCATTATTGCTTTTGTTTTAGGTGTTATTGCTTTTTCAATATCTTCAACTATAATATTATAAGTTGGTATATCTACATCTATAAAAACTGGAATACATCCAAATTGTATCAATGGATTAATAGTTGTGGGAAAACCTGCAGCAACGGTAATAATTTCATCCCCTGGCTTGATAGCTCTATCCAATAACTTTGGCGAAGTTAAAGCGTAGAAAGCTAATAAATTAGCAGAAGATCCAGAGTTAACTAACAATGAAAATCTACTTCCAAAATATCTTGCCAACTCTCTTTCTAATTTTACCGAAAACCTCCCAGCAGTCAACCAGGCATCCATCATAGACTCTATCCCCCAAAGGATATCCTGCTCGTCAATTACTTTCCCTGAAACTGGAATATAACTAACTCCTGGAATGATTTCTTTATTGATGTTTTTTGAAAATTTTTCGATAAGCGCTTTTTTTAGCGATTCGTCATCGATATTATTAAAATCAATCCCTTTTAATATTTCAGCGTTTTTTATCATTTATTTTAAACTTAAATAAAATTCAATATCATTTTCAACTAATTTTTTAGCACTAATCCCTTCATAATACCCTTTATACCATGCAATTGTTCTTTCTACCGCTATTTTGGCATTAAAAACTGGCTTCCAGTTTAATTCAGACAACGAGCGGCTAATATCTAATTTTAATAACCCTGCTTCATGTGGATTATTGCTATTTTGCTCAATACTAAAATTCCCATTTCCCCAATACTCTATGGATTTTTCGACCATATTTGCTACTGAAAGTGTATCAGAAATATTTGGACCAAAATTGTATGCCTTTGAATAATGAGCAGGTGACTCTAAAAGTTTTTTTCCTAATTCTAAATACCCAAAAAGTGGCTCGATAACATGTTGCCATGGTCGAACAGCATTCGGGTTCCTAATCGAAATAGTATTGTTCTGATATAGAGATTTGACAATATCAGGAATTAAGCGATCCTTAGACCAATCTCCTCCCCCTATTACATTTCCCGCTCTTCCTACTGCAATAGCTTTGCCATGAGCTTCAATTTTTGAAGTATGAAAAAATGAATTTCGATAAGAATCTATCACTAATTCTGCACAGGCTTTACTTGCACTATACGGATCATACCCACCTAATCGGTCATCTTCTCTGTAGGGGTACTCCCATTCATTATTGTGATAGACTTTGTCTGTTGTAACAAGAACAACAGAACATGAATGGTTTAGTTGACGAACAGCATCTAATAAATTAGCTGTGCCTATCGCATTAACTTCAAAAGTTTCTGACGGAATTTCATAGGAAAGCCTAACTAAAGGCTGAGCAGCTAAATGAAATACAAAATCAGGCTGAAAATCCTTGATAGATTTAAGCAATGCTTCCTTATTTCGAAGATCATTTATTTCAGATTCACATATTTCTGCACCGGAGAGCTCATTAAATAAATTTAACTCTGTTTCTGGTGCTAAAGCATAGCCCTTAACTTTAGCTCCTAGCATACTAAGAATTTGGATCATCCATGATCCCTTAAACCCAGTATGACCAGTAACAAAAACCTTTTTCTCGGAATAAATATCAAATAATGAGTCCATAATTTATTCCCAGATTTTCCATTTCGCTTGCCCACTATTCCAAAGTTGCTCAAGCTCTATTCTATCTCTTAAAGCATCCATAGGCTTCCAAAAGCCATAATGTTTAAATGCTACTAACTGATTATCTTTAGCAATGTCTAACAATGGTTTTTTTTCCCATTGAATATCATCCATATTATCATTTAAATATTCAAATATTTTAGGATCTAAAACAAAAAAACCACCATTAATCCACATTCCATCGCCTTGAGGTTTCTCAACAAAATGTTCTACATTTCCATTTAAATCCATTTCAATATTCCCAAAACGACCAGGTGTTTGTATAGATGTAAGTGTAGCAATTTTATCGTGTGAATTATGAAAATTTAACAACTCTCTAATATTAATATCCGCAACACCGTCGCCATATGTTAGCATGAAAGTTTCATTTTCAACATACTTTTGAATTCGTTTTATTCTTCCTGCTGTATTAGTGTTCAAGCCCGTCTCTACTAAAGTAACTTTAAATGATTCAGAATTAGAATAATGAACATCTAATTTATTTTTATCTAGTTCTATTGTAACATCCGAATTGTATAAATAGTAGTTTAAGAAATATTCTTTAATCATATTAGACTTATAACCTAAGCACAAAATAAAATCATTAAATCCATAATATTCATAGATTTTCATAATATGCCACAAAATAGGTTTTCCCCCGATTTCAACCATAGGTTTAGGCCTTGCATCAGTTTCTTCCATAAGCCTAGTACCTAATCCACCAGCGAGTATGACGACTTTCATTTTATTGTTTATTTAGTAAAAAGTAATAGATCAGATTTGACCATTTCAGAGACTAATGACTTTAAATCGTATTTTGGTTTCCAGCCTAATTTATTCATTGCTTTGGTAGGATCACCTAACAATAGATCAACTTCAGTGGGTCTATAGTATTTGGGATCAACTTTAACAATTTCACGACCTATTTCAAGGTGAAAATCACCATTGCATTTAATTACATAACCTACTTCATTTTCACCTTCTCCCTTAAATCCTAATTCGATGCCTACTTCAGCAAATGACATTCGAACAAATTCACGAATTGTAGTTGTAACTCCAGTCGCTAAAACAAAATCTTCTGGTTTGTCTTGTTGAAGAATTAACCACATGCCTTCAACATAATCTTTTGCATGCCCCCAATCTCGTTCTGAGTTTAAGTTACCTAAATACAAGCAATCTTCTTTTCCTAAAACTATTTTAGCGGTCGCACGTGTAATTTTGCGAGTAACAAAAGTTTCGCCTCTGATAGGAGACTCATGATTAAACAATATTCCATTACAAGCAAACATATCATACGCTTCTCTGTAGTTCACCGTAATCCAAAATGCATAAAGCTTTGCAACCGCATATGGAGACCTTGGGTAAAAAGGAGTAGTTTCTGATTGAGGCACCGCTTGAACGAGACCATATAACTCAGAAGTAGATGCTTGATAAATTTTTGTCTTCTTCGTCAGCCATAATAGTCGAACAGCTTCTAGAATTCTCAATGTACCAATACCATCAGCATTAGCTGTATATTCAGGTGTTTCAAAACTAACATGTACATGACTCATCGCAGCCAAATTATAAATTTCATTTGGTTGAACCTCTTGAATAATTCTAATAAGATTGGTACTATCCGTTAAATCTCCATAGTGTAAATGTAAGTTGCGATCTGGTACATGTGAATCCTGATACAAATGGTCAATACGTTGAGTATTAATTAATGAAGATCTTCTTTTAATACCGTGAACTTCATATCCTTTTTTCAATAAGAATTCTGCAAGATAGGCTCCATCTTGACCTGTAATTCCTGTTATTAACGCTTTTTTAAATTCTTTAAAATTGCTTGTGAGTAATATTTAATTTCTTTTTAGAAAATTGTTTGAAATATTCATATGTAATTTTTAATCCTTCAGCGCGACTCACCTTAGGTTCCCAGCTTAGAATGCTACGAGCCTTCGTGATATCTGGTTTGCGTTGTTTAGGATCATCTGTGGGTAAAGGAAGCGAAATTAGCTTCTGAGATGTTCCTGTTAACTTGATGATTTCCTCGCCAAATTCTTTGATCGTTATTTCATCTGGATTCCCAATATTGACAGGTTGCGCATAATCGCTCAGTAAGAGGCGATAAATTCCTTCTACTAAATCATCTACATAACAGAAAGATCGTGTCTGAGAACCATCACCAAACATCGTTAAATCCTCTCCACGCAAGGCTTGGCCTATAAATGCAGGTAATACACGACCATCATTCAGTCGCATGCGTGGGCCATAGGTATTAAAGATCCTGACGATTCTTGTCTCTACTCCATGAAAAGTATGATAAGCCATCGTAATAGATTCCATATAACGCTTCGCTTCATCATATACACCTCTTGGACCTACAGGATTGACATTACCCCAATACTCTTCAGCTTGAGGATGTACCAATGGATCTCCGTATACTTCACTTGTACTCGCCACCAATATTCTTGCACCTTTTGCTTTGGCTAAGCCTAAACAATTATGTGTACCCATCGCACCTACTTTTAAGGTTTGAATTGGGATTTTTAAATAGTCAATTGGGCTTGCAGGCGATGCAAAATGTAAAATATAATCCAAGTCTCCTTTGATATCTATAAACGTCGTGATATCATGGTGGATGAATTCAAAATTTATGTTCGATCTTAAGTGCTCGATATTCATCATATCTCCTGTGATTAAATTATCCATCGCAATCACATAGTAGCCTTCCTTGATAAAACGATCACATAAATGCGATCCTAAAAATCCAGCAGCACCTGTTATTAATATTCTTTTTTGACTCATTTTGTTTTTTTTGATTTTTGAGTCTTATTAATTTACTTTGTTAGAGTCTGCTCTTCCAATACTTTCATAATGATAGCATAGTTCTTTCATCTTCTGTACATCAAATAAATTTCTGCCATCAAAGATGATTTTGTTTTTTGCTAGGGCTTGTTCCATACGCTCAAAATCGGGGGTTCTAAACTCACTCCACTCGGTAGCAATAATCAAAGCGTCTGCTTTTTCTAAAGCTTGGTATTGATTGCTTGCATAGTGGATTCTATCTCCTATCTGTGCTTTTACATTCGGCATCGCTTCTGGGTCATAAGCAGTAATGGTTGCACCTGCTTTGGTTAAAGCATCGATGATACTTAATGCAGGTGCTTCTCTGACATCATCCGTATTGGGCTTAAACGCCAATCCCCAGAGTGCAAAATGCTTGCCTTGTAAATTGTTCTTATAGTAGTAAGTATTAATCTTTTGTACTAAATGTAATTTTTGAAGTGCATTTACTTTCTCCACTGCTTTTAATATCTCAAAATCATAATCTACTTCGCTTGAAGATTGTACTAATGCTTGTACATCTTTTGGGAAACATGATCCTCCGTATCCAATACCCGGGAATAAAAAGCGTTTGCCGATTCTATCATCAGAGCCTATCCCTCTTCTTACCATATCCACATCCGCACCCATTCTTTCACATAACTGTGCAATCTCGTTCATGAAAGAGATTTTTGTTGCTAGGAAACTATTCGCTGCATATTTGGTTAACTCCGAGCTGCGCTCATCCATAAAGATCACTGGATTACCCTGTCTCACAAATGGGGCGTATAAATCACTCATTAATTTTTTTGCTCTGTCTGATCTAGTACCTACCACTACTCTGTCGGGCTTCATAAAATCATCAACTGCCACACCCTCTCTTAAAAACTCTGGGTTGCTCACTACATCAAATTCACCTTTATAATTATTATGAATAGCAGCTTTTACTTTATCCGCAGTACCCACTGGCACAGTGCTCTTATTCACAATAACCTTATAACCTTTTAATATCTTTCCTAAATGATCCGCTACACCCAATACATATTTTAAGTCCGCACTACCATCCGCACCCGGAGGTGTTGGTAAGGCTAAAAAGATTATCTCTGCATCCTCAATAGCCTCTTCTAATTTTGTAGTGAATCTTAAACGGCTCTCTTTGATATTTCTTAAAAAAATCTTCTCCAATCCTGGCTCGTAAATAGTTATTTGACCAGCACTTAATTTATCTATCTTAATCTTATTAATATCTACGCAAGTAACCTTATTGCCTGTCTCAGCAAAACAAGTGCCTGTTACCAAGCCTACATAGCCCGTTCCTATTACTGCAATTTTAGTCATTATAAAATTGATTTATGACCTCGACAATAGTCTTTTCAATGCCTTTTTGCAAATCATAAAGTGGTTTCCACCCTAGATTTTTAATTTTACTTACATCCATTAATTTTCTTGGAGTGCCATCTGGCTTTGTTGAATCAAATAAAAGTTGCCCTTTATACCCAACTTCCTCAACAATCATTTCTGCTAATTCTTTTATGGAAACATCAGAGCCACATCCAATATTCACCAAGCCTTGTTCATTATAGTTTTGTAACAAGAAATAACATGCGTCAGCCAAATCGTCAACATGTAAAAACTCTCTCCTTGGTGTTCCTGTACCCCAAATGGAAACAGTTGGTTCATTATTTTTTTTTGCTAAAACAATTCTTCTAATTAATGCTGGGAGTACATGTGAATTTTCGGGATGGTAATTATCATTGGTACCATACAAATTAGTAGGCATTGCAGATATAAAATTACAACCATACTGAGCTCTATAGCTATCACACATTTCGATTCCTGCAATTTTAGCAATGGCGTATGGTTGATTAGTTGGCTCTAAATATCCACTTAATAAATACTCTTCTTTCAAAGGTTGTGGAGCCATTTTAGGATATATACAAGATGATCCCAAAAACAACAACTTAGTTACCTTATTTAAATATGCAGCATGAATAATGTTTGCTTCAATCATTAAATTGTCATAAATAAATTCTGCTCTATAAGTATTGTTAGCATGGATACCACCAACTTTTGCTGCAGCAAGTATTACATATGCCGGTTTTTCTTTTTCAAAAAAGTCATTAACAGCTTGCTGATTTCTTAAATCTAATTCACTAGAAGTTCTTGCAACAATATTATTATACCCTTCTTTTCTTAGTTTACGTTCTAATCCAGAACCTACCATTCCTCTGTGTCCAGCAATATATATCTTAGCGGTTTGCTTCATATTTATAATCCGCTTTGTTTAATATGTAATTCTTTTTTAAACAAAGTAACATCACTAGCTACCATTTCTTTAACCAATGCCGCTAAATCAAATTTAGGTTTCCAACGTAGTTGAGTCATAGCTTTACTAGGATCTCCAATTAATAAATCAACTTCAGTCGGTCTGTAATATTTAGGATCTACTTTCACAACCACCTTACCTTCTTCTAATTTGAATTCACCAGTATTTTTAATAATAAATCCTTCTTCTGCTTCATCCTTTCCTCTAAACCCTAATTCAATACCTAATTCAGCAAAACTCATTTTGACAAAATCGCGAATAGTTGTAGTGATTCCAGTTGCCAAAACAAAGTCTTCAGGTTTTTCTTGTTGCAAAATCAAATACATACCTTCTACATAATCTTTTGCATGACCCCAATCTCTTTTAGCATCTAAATTTCCCAAGTACAAACAATTATCGATTCCTAAAGCAATTTTTGCTGTTGCTCTTGTAATTTTTCTTGTTACAAATGTTTCGCCTCTTTGTGGTGACTCATGATTAAATAAGATACCATTACAAGCATACATGTTATATGCCTCTCTATAATTCACAGTAATCCAATACGCATAAAGTTTGGCAACAGCATAAGGAGAACGTGGATAGAAAGGTGTTGTTTCTGATTGAGGAACTGCTTGTACCATGCCATATAATTCTGATGTTGATGCTTGGTATATTTTTGTTTTCTTAGTTAAACCTAATAATCGAACTGCTTCTAATATTCTAAGCGTTCCTATACCATCTGCATTGGCAGTATATTCTGGCTCTTCAAAACTTACATGCACATGACTCATTGCAGCCAGGTTGTAAATTTCGTCGGGTTGTACCTCTTGAATAATACGAATTAGGTTAGTACTATCTGTTAAGTCCCCATAATGTAAGTGAAGGTGTCTATCCGGAATATGCGGATCTTCATAAATATGGTCTATTCTTTGAGTATTGAACAAAGAGGATCTTCTTTTAATTCCATGTACCTCATATCCTTTGTTCAATAAAAACTCAGCCAAATAAGCGCCATCTTGACCTGTAATCCCTGTAATAATTGCTTTTTTCAAAATTTAAATTTAAAAGTGATTTTATATACAAAATGCGCACTAAACTGCGCACCAGAATCTGTTTTTTTGATGATTTTAGATAATCATAGATTTTAAATAAAACTATTTAAAGCCTGAAAATGAATGATTTAATGATTTACGTATATCCGTGAATACGAATTGGCCGTCTGGACCACACTATTCAATTTTTAGAATCCCCCCCCCCATTT
>Ga0194116_10001547_pt1 | contig 32461 bp, 27 predicted proteins | sample TA2MahsurfametaG_4_FD_148617 | JGI IMG/M metagenome (GOLD analysis project Ga0194116, IMG submission 148617) | Freshwater microbial communities from Lake Tanganyika, Tanzania - TA2015008 Mahale S9 surface | ecosystem: Environmental > Aquatic > Freshwater > Lake | place: Tanzania: Lake... | reverse complement strand
AGGTAATGGGCTTCTACTTGCGCGAGGTCAACTTCTACAAAGAGGTCGCCACCTCTCTCAACATCCGCGTGCCCTATCCGTACTACGCCGACTCGGGCGCGAACGGCCTCCCCTTCATTCTTCTCATCGAAGAGATCGTCGGCGCGCGCTGTCCCGATCAGATCACCGGAATCACCGTCGACGAAACGCGCCGCATCCTCGACGTGGCGGCCACTCTGCATGCGCGCTTCTGGGACTCCCCCGATCTCGAGACCATGGCCTGGCTCCCGCCGATGAACAATCCTCTCTACAAGTCGGGGCGCGACATGGCTCTCGCGCGTCTGCCCGAGTTCCGCGCCAAGTTCGCCGAACGCGTGTCACCCGAATTCATGAACGTGATCGAGCGCGCGTGCAACGAGTACCCGAATCTGCTCGATCATCTCGCCGCACTCGACCATCTCACCTTCACGCACACCGACTGTCGCGCCGAGAACTATCTGTTCGGCGGATCAGCCGGCTCCGACACCGTGACCATGATCGACTTCCAACTCTCCACGCGGCACATGGGCCCGTGGGATGTCGCCAATCTCGTGACCGGCTCACTGTCACCCGAACTTCGCCGCACCTGCGAGATGGATCTGCTGCGTTCGTACTACGACAAGGTCGTGTCACTCGGCGTGAAGAACTATTCCTTCGATCGCTGCTATCTCGATTACAAGCGCAGCCTTCTGCAGTTGTGCACGGCCCAAGTGATCACGAGCGATCTGCAAGGTGGCAACGAGCGCGGCACTCTCCTGCTCGAGAACCTGCACATCCGCCCGGTCATCGCCGCCGAAGAGCACGGTGTAGGCGATCTTCTCGACGAGTTCTGCTGAGCTCTTGACCCCTGGATAACTCGTTCCGCAGGTAGTAATTTCGTCCTCAGCACAGGGGGTGCCACTTGAGTCAGCGCTACTACGTCACCGATACCGATCTGTCGACACGGTTCCCGATCTATACGCGGGCGAACGTCGGCGAGGTGTTTCCCGATCCGGTCACACCGCTCACGAGCGACACCGCTCTGTATCTCGCCGAACTCGGCTGGCGCGACGCGTGGGTGCGCATGGGAGCCTTCGAACACTCCGAGTTTCCCGACGGCACGTTCTGCCAACTCGGTGTGGTGGGCGGCTACTGCTACCTGAACGCATCGATCATTCGACTTTTCGGCGAGCGTGCTCCGGGTCTCAGCTGGCAGGCGATGGACGAGCAGTTCTTCGGTGCACAACCCGGCATTCCGCCGTACGAGGAGATGGCCGGCGACGTTCGGCCCGACCTCACGGTGAAGGTCGGCGAAACGTTCGGGTGGGTGTTGTCGAAGACCTCGCTCGATCAACTCGACGAACTCACCGCCGATCGCAACGAGTCGATTCGTCTCGCGGCCGATCGACCCACGTTGAGCAAACTGTCCGACCGCGAACTGTGGGAGCGCTACGAAAGTCTCCTCCCCGTTCATCGCCGTTTCTTCGGCCAACACCTCTTCACCACCTACATGGCGACCGTGCCGCTCGGCATCATTAGCGGTGTGGCCACGGCGGTGGGGCGACCGGATCTCATCTTGCCGAGCATCTCCGGAATCGGTGAAGTCGATTCGGCCGCACCGAGTCAGGCCATGTGGGACATGGGGCGTCAGGTCGCCAACTCGAAGACTCTCACGAAACAGTTCGACAAGGGTGTAAGCGGTCTGCTCGATCGTCTGCAGAAGAAGTCGAGGAAGCGCAAGGTCAAAGCGTTCTTGTCGGCGTTCGACGACTTCATCACCGACTTCGGCTCGCGCGGTCCGAACGAGTGGGAAGCGCGTTCGCCAACCTGGGAGACGCGCCCCGAGCTCGCGTTGTCGGCCATCGACCGCATGCGACTCGGAACGGACGATCTCAATCCGCGTGACCAGCAGGCGAAGCGGGCCCGCGAGCGTGAGATCGCGAGTAAGACTCTGCTCGACATCGTGGCCGGCGATGCCGATACGCACGGTCAGTTGTCGGCGGGCATCGGCGCGTCACGCGCGTGGCTCCCGGCTCGCGAGCGCACGAAGACCAACAACATCCGGATCATCCACGAGATGCGTATGCCCATGCGCGAGTTGGGCAAGCGCATGGTCGATCGCGGTGCGTTCGACGAGATCGAAGATTTCGGATTCGTCCGCGCGAGCGAGATCGATCAGTTGCTGAGCGATCCGCATTCGCTCACGGCCACGATCCGCGAACGTCGCGCCGATTACGAGAAGTTGGAGCAGAAGGATCCGCAGTTCGTGTTCGTGGGCGAAGCGACCGATCCGGACACCTGGCCGTCGCGCGACGGAACCGCTGTGGAGAAATTGACGAGTGGCGAGACACTGCAGGGCATGCCCGGGTGTCCCGGGTCGGCCACGGGTCGTGCGCGTGTGATTCTCGACAGCAACGATCCCACTGCTCTCGAGCCGGGTGACATCTTGGTGGCGCCGATCACCGATCCGTCGTGGACGCCGTTGTTCGTGCCGGCCGCCGCGGTGGTGGTGGACGTGGGTGCGCCGCTGAGTCACGCGATCATCGTGAGCCGTGAACTCGGAATTCCGTGCGTTATTTCGGCGACGGGCGGGACGCGGAAGATTCCGGACGGCGCGATGATCCGCGTCGACGGCGACACCGGCCTCGTCACCATCCTCTAAACATTGGGCGCGAAACCCCGGCAATTTTGCCGGTCTGGTTCCCCATGCGGGACTAGTTGGCGACCGCGGGTTTCTCGAACAGTGGACGCAGTGCCGCCGCGGCCGCGAGCAAGCACGCGAGCACGAGGGCAAATGTGGACAACACGTGATACCCCACGGCTTTGCGGATGAAGCCGCTCGAGAATCCGGCCAATCCACCCAACAGGCTCATCGACATGTCGGCCGCCCCCTGCACCGACACACGCACGCGTTCGCTCACCGAATCGATGAGCAGACTCGATCCGCCGATGAGGCCGAAGCTCCATCCGATGCCGAGCAACCACAGCGCCGGGAAGAGGAGGAGATAGCCGTCGCCAGCCAGTGCCGACAGGGCCGTGGCCGCCGCGAGCAGAACGCCGCCGATCTGGATGGTGCGAATGCGACCGCGTCGATCGCTGAATCGCCCGACCCACGGACTGAACGCGTACATGCCGGCGATGTGCAGTGAGATCACGTACGAACTCACGGTTTCGTGACCATGCGCCTTGAGGTGAACCGGCGTCATGGTCATCACGGCCACCATCGTCATCTGCGAGATGATCATCGACGCGACCGCGAGTGTGCCGTGGCGAGTGGCGAACACCGCGCCGAGAGCTTCACGCACGTTGATTGGTGCTACTTCGCCGATGCGCTGGCCCGAGATTTCGCGTGCGAGCACGAGCGGATCGGGCTTGAGTCTGAACCAGGCGTTGCCCAATGAGATGAGGAAGAACACCGCCGAGAAGAACCACGGGCCGGTGTACTTGTTCCAGTCGAACCACGCCTCGCCAGCGGCCTGCGCGGGCAACACGAGGATCGGGCCGAACACCGCACCGAACGTCGACGCGAACAGGATGCGACTCATCGCGGCTCCGCGTTGATCGGGAGCGGCGAGATCGGTGGCGGCGTAGCGCGAGAGCAGATTCGAGGCCTGGCCGCTTCCGTACACGAAGAGTCCGATGAGGAAGATGGCGAGCGTCTTGGTTTCGGCACCAACCGCGGCGATGAATCCACCGATGATGGCGAGGAAGTAGCCGAGGCGGAGTCCGTCGCGCCGGCCGCGCTTGGACATGAGGCGCGAGAGGAATTGCGACATGAACGCGGTGCCGATGGTGACGGTGGCGGTGGCGATGCCACCCCAGGGGGTGTCTTGGCCGAGGATGCGCTGGATGACGAAAGCGCCGACGGTGATCGCCGAGGCCAGGGCGGCGGCGGCCGCGAGTTGGCCGAGAACGAGGACGCGCAGAGTGCGGCGCTGAATGGCAACGATGTCGGCGGGAGCGATGTTGGCGGGAGTGATGTCGATGGCATCCAGCCTGCCAGACCCTCCCCTCATGGGTGCGAAACCCCGGCAAATTTGCCGGTGTGGTTCCCCATGCGGAAGCACGCGTTGGGTTGTGTCACCGCTTGGGCGTCAGAACCGGCAAATTTGCCGGGGTTTCGCACCCATCAGAATCACAGAAGCCCAGACCGGCGGCGGCAGCAGCAGCGATCAGACGAGCGCAGCCGCGGCGAGGGAGGCCACTGCGCGCGGATCGTCCCACTCGGCCAAGTGCCCCGCACCGTTCACCACGTGCCGTCCGCGCACATCACGCAACCGCGTCGCGAACGCGTCGGCGTAACTCGGATCGACGATCTGATCGCCACACCCCCACACCAACGTGACCGGGCACGACACGCGATGAATCCGCTCGGCTAATCCGAACTCCGGAATCGGCCACACCAAACTCGCCGTCGCGGTGCGCGCGGTGTAGCGCTGGATCGTCGCATCCACCAACAAGTCGCCCGCGGCCGAGTCGTCGAAGAACAACGCCGTGGCCGCCGGATCCTTCGTGAGCAACGCCCGCTGTCCACTCAACGTGGTGGAGAACGGATCGGCCACCGGACGATCGTCGCGCCACAACCCGAGCGGCGCCACCAACACGAGTGAAGAAAACGCCTCAGGTCGCACTGCGGCCAGTTCGAGCGCCAGCATCGCCCCGGTTGACGACGCCACCATCGGCGCGCCCGCCAAACCCGCCACATCGATGATCTCCGACAGCGCGAACACCCAGTCGTGAATGTTGCGAATGTCGACCGACGGCGACGTGCGCGAGTAACCCGGCAACGACGGCGCCACCACGCGGAATCCACGACCGGCCAACTCGGAAACGAACGGCTGTCGCCCAGGCGCACACACCATCCCGTGCAGATAACCAACGGTCGGGCCGTCACCCTCGCGCCAGATCTCGAGCGATCCGGCCTTCCACTGCGCGAGATCGATCATCGAGACACGGTCGGACGCGGTGATGGCGTCATGCGATCGGCCGCCGGCAACGGCGAGGGCCACCATTGGTCATCCCATTCGTCATCCCACAGGTGACGAATCTGCGGCAGCACTTTGGTGGCCATGAGCTCGGTGTTGTGCATCGCGAGATCGCGGCTCATGTTGCCGAAGTGGCACAGTGACATCACGTGTCCGATGTGCAACTGCTTGGCCATCTCGATCGTCTTCTCGGCCACCTGATCGGGATTGCCCACGATCACATAACCCTTCTCCACCATCTGTTCGAACGACATGTGCGACGCCGCACTGAACGACTGCTGCGCCGCCTTGCGCTCGGCCTTCTTCGCGGCCTGCACGGCGCGCTCACTCGCTTCACGCGCGGCGCGTTCGACCATTCCTTCGGCGCCGTTGCGAACCGTCGCGAGCGTTTTGTACCCGGGCGGATCGGCGAATCCGGGATACACGTGCAAACAACGGTTGAAGAAGTACTCGGCCGGCTCGCGATACAGCTCGATCGCTTCGGCTTCGCTGTCGGCCACACCGAAGAACTGCGCGAACCCGGCCTGGAACGGATTGGCCGGACGGCCGGCATCTTCCACGCACTTCCAGAAACCCTGCATGGTCTTGAGCGCAGCCTTGTATCCGAAGTAACTCAGATAGAGATACGAGTAGCCGGCGCGCGCGCACCATTGCCATGTGTCGATCGAGCCGCCACCCGGAATCCAAATCGGTGGATGTGGTTGCTGAACCGGCCGCGGCCAACAGTTGACGTAGCGCAGTTTCGAATACTTGCCGTTGAACGAGAAGACGTCGTCGGCGGTCCAGGCCTTGAGGATGAGCTCGATGCCTTCGTGATAACGCTCGCGCAACGTGGCCGGGTTGTTGCCGTACGCGTAGAGCGTGTCCATAGGGGTGCCCACGGGGAATCCGGCCACGAGACGACCACCGCTGATGCAATCGAGCATCGCGAATTCCTCGGCCACACGAATGGGCGGGTTGTAGAGCGCGACCGAATCGCCGAGAACCACGAGAGCCGCGTCCGGGCACGTGCGCGCGAGCGACGCGGCGATGAGGTTGGGGCTCGGCATGAGACCGTACGCGTTCGAGTGGTGTTCGTTGATACCCACACCGTCGAAGCCGACCGACGCCGCGAACTCGAGCTCGTCGATGTACTCGTTGTACATGCGGTGGCCGACGCGCGGATCGAACAGACCCGGATCGATGTCGACCCATACGGAACGGTGCTCGGACGTGAAGTCGTCGGGCAACTCCGGATACGGCATGAGGTGGAACCAAATGGTCTTCACGCGCACCTCCCCCCGGTCGTGCCTGCTCCCCTCACCTTAGACCCACCCCTCATGGGTGCGAAACACCGGCAAATTTGCCGGTCTGGTTCCCCAAGCGGCTCAGACTGAAGGATCGGCGTCGTCGGGGTCGTCGACGATCTCGATGAGGTCGACCATCTCGGGGTACTCGATGAGCACCGACTCACGGGCGAGGTCGATCACCTCATCACGCGATTCGCCCGCGGCGAACAGATTGATCTCGGGGATCCGCGCGCCCCACAACACTGTGTCCCCCACGCGCTCGGAACCGACCAACAGCTTCATCACACGAACCTCACGGGTCATAGTAACTCCCTCGCCTCTTTCTCAGTCAGACCCACCGTGTCGACAAGAAGGGCTCGAACAAGCCGTGGTCTCACCGTGACCCTGTCGTGAAACGCGAACAGAATCGGCGGGAAACCACTCTCCGACTCGAGCCGCCGGTGTGAGCAATGCTGTCGCACGACGCGATAGCTCAGCGGTTCCCGCATGAGGGCGCGCAACAAGACTCGTGCCTTGACTGACGGGAACTCCGACGACATCGCATCGGATGTGGGATCGACTCATCCGGTCGCGGAAACTCCCCGCATGGGGAACCAGACCGGCAAATTTGCCGGGGTTTCGCGCCCAATGGTTAGTGCAAGAAGCGGCGGAGGGCGGCCGCCATCTGGGCTCGCGGAGGCTTACCCGACGGCAACGCGTCCACCATCGTGATCGACGTGTGAATGTGCCCGCGCGCCTGCAGATGTTCCACCGGAACTCCCGCGCCCATCAGCGCCCGCGCGTACGCGTCACCCTCGTCTCGCAACGGATCGAACTGCGCGGTCACCACCATCGCCGGCGGCAACCCCGACAGATCGGATGCCAACAGCGGCGACGCCTTCGGATGCGAACGATCCGACTGATCGGCGTAGTGATTCCAGAACCACTCCATGAGCGACTTCGTGAGGATGTAGCCGTCGGCGTTCTCGTGATGCGAGCCGTGCTGACGCGAACCATCGGTCACCGGCGTGAGCAACAACTGCCCCTTGAGTTCCGGCCCGCCGTTGTCGCGCGCCAACTGAGCCGCGACCGCGGCCACGTTGCCACCCGCACTCCAACCGGCGACCGCAATGCGTGACGGATCGCCCCCGAGCGACGCCACATTGGCCGCAACCCACTGCAGTGCGGCGTAACCATCGTCGGCCGCGGCCGGGAAACGATCCTCGGGCGCATGGCGATAGTTGACCGACACGATGAGCACGTCAGCGTTCTTGCACAGATCACGACACAACGGATCGTCCGACACGTGGCTTCCGAACACCCATCCGCCACCGTGGAAATACACGACCACCGGATGCGGACCCTTCGTGGCCGGTCGATACAACCGATACTCGAGCGGACCCGCCGCACCCGGCAGCGTTCCATCGATCATCTCGCCCACTTCGGGTCCGGGCGGACGCATCGCCGACGACGCTTCCGAGAACGCGCGCGCCTCGGCCGGCGACATCGAATCCATCGACGGCAGGCCCATCTGCGCCATCATCTCGAGCACCATGTCGACGTCGGGCTGAACCTGACGAACGATGCCGTCGTTGCGCTGCTTCGTGCTCGAACCACTCAGTTCGAAACCGAGATAGCCACGCGCGCGAACTTCGTCGCACGTCTGGCGATAGCGACCCACACCACCGATATACGGGAACAGCACGCGCGGCTTACCCGGAACGTTGGCACCCATGTACCACGAGTTGGTGTCCTGGAAGAGTGTGATGTCGGCGCAGTCGGTGCAGTGCACGCGCCAACCCTCTTCGGCCACCGGCGTGGCTTCGATCGTGTCGACACCAGCCTCACGCAGATCGATGAGTGTGTCGCGAATCCAGTCGACGTGCTGCTCGATCGACACCATCATGTTGGAGAGCACCGACGGACTTCCCGGGCCGGTGATCATGTAGAAGTTCGGGAATCCGACCGAAGTGAGGCCCAGATACGTGAGCGGGCCGTGCTCCCACTTCTTCTTGAGAGTGAGGCCGTCCTTGCCGGTGATGTCGACGTTGACGATCGCACCGGTCATGGCGTCGAAGCCCGTGGCGTACACGATCGCGTCGAAATCCTTGCTCTCGTTGCCGAACTCGATACCGGTTTCGGTGATCGACGAGATGGGCTTCTTGCGCAAGTCGACCAAACGAACGTGCGGCAAGTTGAACGTCTGGAAGTAGTTGGTGTCCATGCACGGACGCTTGGTGCCATACGCGTGGCCGCGCGGGCTGAGCAGTTCGGCAGTCTCGGGATCGTTCACTACTTCTTTGATCTTCGTGCGCATGAAATCGCAGATCACTTCGTTGGCTTCGCGATTGGTGCCCACGTCCATGAACGTGCCGCCGAGTGCGAGCAGCTCGCCCTTCTGCCACGACTTCTCGAGCATCGCGAATGCTTCGTCGCGCGACACACCGAGCGCCGACACGGTGGGCATCTCCATCGGCACGCCGGCCGACGACAAGCGCGCTTCGGCCTCGTACGCCTTGCGATCGGCCTCGAGGCGTGCGGCGCGATCGGCGGGCTGTGGACCGTTGAACGCCGGCATCGAGAAGTTGGGAGTGCGCTGGAACACCACCAACTCGGCGGCTTGTTCGGCGATGTGCGGAATCGACTGAATGGACGACGAGCCGGTGCCGATCACGGCCACCTTCTTGCCCGTGAAGTCGACGCCCTCGTGCGGCCAACGGCCCGTCACGTAGACCGGACCCTGGTAACGATCGGTGCCGGGAATGTCGGGGTCCTTGGGAACCGACAAGCAGCCGGTGGCCATCACGTAATGACGCGCGGTGATGGTCTCGCCGGTGGACGTGTTGAGGGTCCAACGCTTGGCCGAGTCGTTCCAGGCCGCGCTGGTGACCTTCGTGTTGAAGTCGATGCCCGAGTAGAGGTCGTGCTTCTTGGCCACGAACTGCGCGTACTTCAAGATTTCGGGCTGGGCCGCGTGCTTCTCCGACCACGTCCACTGCTCGTGCAGTTCGGGGTCCCAGGTGTAGGTGTAGTCGGTGGTGGAAATGTCGCAGCGCGCGCCCGGGTAACGGTTCCAGTACCAGGTGCCACCCACGTCGTCGCCGGCCTCGAGGACTCGCGACGAGAACCCGTTGGCCCGCAGTTCGTGCAACAGGTACATGCCGGCGAAACCGGCTCCTACGACGACGACATCGACATCGGATTTCGACACTCCAAACCCCCCGGTCAGATCGGTTTTCCCCTGTGGACACTCTCTCACTTCGGGGCCAACCCACTCAACCCCAACCCCTATGGGTGCGAAAACCCGGCAAATTTGCCGGTCTGGTTCCCCATGCGGCCCAGGGCGGTGTCAGCGGGTCAGAGACTCGTCCAGAGGTCGGCTGGCAGCGGTGCCACCGCGGCCCTCACATCGATCTCTACCTCGCCCACCGTCTGTGCCCCCACCACGACCGACGCGACGGCCTCGTGTCGCAACGCGAACTGCACAGCAGCCGCCACGATCGACACTCCACGAGCCGCGCACGCTCCAGCCAGGTCGCGCGCCTTGTCGCGCATCGCTTCGGGAGCCGGGCCGTAATCGAATGTGGAATTCGCAGTCGGATCGGCCAGCAGTCCGCTGTTGAACACACCGCCGACCACCACGCCCACTCCGCGCTCGACGCACCGAGGCAAAAGAAGATCCCCGCCACTCCGATCGAGCAGCGAGTAACGCCCCGCCAGCAAGACACAGTCGAGGTCAACACGTTGCACGAATCGATCGAGCATCTGCCACTGGTTCATCCCGCAACCCACCGCGGAGATCACACCCTGCTCGCGCAATTCGATCAGCGCAGGAAAGGCACCAGCAAGTGCCTCGTCCTCGTGATCATCTGGATCGTGGACGTGCACGACGTCGATTCGGTCGAGTCCGAGCCTCAACAAACTCTCCTCGATCGATCGCAGTACTGAGTCTCGGGAGTATGCGTACACCGGATCGAGGCGCGGTGCGTTGGCAAAAATCGTGTCAAGGTTCGTCCCGGCCGCCGGCTCGCGCAACAACCGCCCAACTTTCGTGCACAACACAAACTGTTCGCGAGGCCGCTTCGCCAACGCGGCACCGACTCGAAGTTCCGACAAGCCGTTCCCATACAACGGCGCGGTATCGAAGAAGCGAATCCCCGCGTCCCACGCTGTGTCGACCACGGCGGAGGCCGACTCGTCGTCGATGGCGCGATAAAGATTCCCGAGTGGTGCGCAACCCAGGCCGAGTGCCGTCACCCGCGGACCGCGACGCCCCAACGGCCGCTCCCCCAGAGCAGCGAGCACTCCGCTCAACTCGTCCATTCCGACCCAGTTGGGTACGTGAGAGCCGCGATCGAATCAGCTTTCATCTCGATCGAGTAACCGGGTGCTTCCGGAACGAGATAGCGCCCGTTGTGCACACGTGCGGGGTCGATGAAGTGCTCGTGCAGATGCGATGCGTACTCGGTCGTTCGATCAGCGAGTGATCCGCTCACACAGAGGTAGTCGATCACGGAGATGTGCTGAACGTACTCACAAAGTCCAATACCGCCGGCGTGCGGACACACCGGAACTCCGAAGTGTTCGGCCAACAGAAGGACCGCCAACACTTCGTTCAACCCTCCGAGGCGGCAGGCGTCGATCTGGCAGTAGTCGATCGCCTCGGCCTGCATGAGTTGCTTGAACATCACTCGATTGGCTGCGTGTTCGCCAGTGGCCACCTTGATCGGGGCGACTCCACGCCGGATGACCGCGTGACCGAGAACGTCGTCGGGACTGGTGGGCTCTTCGATCCAGCGCAGATCGAAGCGCTGCAGGTGACCCATCCAGGAAATCGCCTCCGGGACTTCCCACACCTGATTGGCATCGGACATCAACTGGATTCCGTCGCCCAACTCCTCGCGCATGAGTTCGCAGCGGCGGATGTCGCTCTCGATGCTCACACCTACCTTGGTCTTGAAACTCGTCCAACCGTCGGCTCGCATCGACCGACAGAGGTCGCGCACTTGTTGTTCGCTGTAACCGAGCCAACCCGCTGATGTGATGTACGCCGGATACCCATCGCGGTGGAGTTCGGCCAACCGAGCATCTCTTCTGGCTCGGCGGAACTTCAGAATCTCCAGAGCGCGATCGGGTGGCACCGCGTCGTGCAGGTAGCGAAAATCGATGCAATCGACGAACTGCTCGGGGGAAAGATCGGCAACCAACTTCCAGACCGGAACGCCACGCTCTTTGGCCCACAGATCCCAGACCGCGTTCACGAGTGCGGCCGTCGCTAGATGAATCACACCCTTGTCGGGTCCGAGCCAGCGCAACTGCGAGTGATTCGTGACTTGGCGCCAGAATCCGCCCATGTTGTCGACGATGTCGGACAGTCGACGACCGACGACCAGGGTCGACAACATTTCGATCGCCGAGCAGCACAGATCATTGCCCTGACCGATCGTGAAGGTCATTCCGTGACCTTGATGAGGGCCGTCCGTATGCAAGATCGCGTAGGCGGCCGAGTAGTCGGGGTCGACATGGACGGCATCCGATCCGGCCAGTGTTCGCGATGTTCGCGCGCGAAGATCGTGTGTCGTGACGTGAGTGATTGTCGTCATGGCGATGCGATGGCGACCCTAGACGCACCGCGAAAACCCTGCAAGACTTGCACGAGGTGGGGGCATGAGTCGTCGAGTCGTCGTGATCACAGGAGCCGCGGGCGGAATCGGTGCGAGCACCGTCGCGCATTTTCAGGCCTTGGGCGAAGTCGTGATCGGGCTCGATCTGGCCGACGGCTTCGACGTCACCGATCGTGCGGCATGCGAGAAGGCCGCGTCCGACGTGTTGTCTGCACATGGGCGGATCGATGTTCTGTGCAACGTGGCCGGTGTGGGCGCAGTGGGTGATGTGGTCGCGGCCACCGATGCCGATTGGCAACGCGTGTTCTCGGTGAACGTGTTCGGCCTCGCCCACATGAGCGCGGCCGTTCTACCCGCGATGCGCACGGCGCATTCGGGCGCGATCGTCAACGTGTGCTCGGTCGCCGCGTCAGTGGGCCTCGTCGAGCGCGCGGTGTATTCGGCGTCGAAGGGTGCGGTGCTTGCGCTCACACGCGCGATGGCTGTCGACGAAGTGGCACACGGCATTCGCGTCAACTGTGTGTCACCCGGAACCGTGTCGAGTCCGTGGGTCGAACGCCTGGCGGCGGCAACTCCCGACCCCGACACCACCATGGGCCATCTGCGTCGACGTCAGCCGCTCGGCCGTCTCGTCACCTGCGACGAAGTGGCCGACGCGATCGTGTATCTCGCCGCGCCCACCACCTTCACAACGGGAGCCGACTTCCTGCTCGACGGCGGCATCACCGGCGTGCGCATCGTGGAGTAGCCGTGACCGTTCGCGTGGCGCTCATCGCCGGCCCGATGTACGACCACTTGTATCGCGTGTTCGACGATGCGGGTGTCGACGTGGAGATCGTTGCGAGTGGCGACCATCCCACTCTCAATCGCGTTGTGGCCGAGATGCTCGCACAGGGCGAGCGAATCGATCTTCTGGCCACACACGCGAAATACACACCGTCGCAGGCGCAGTGGCTTCGTCCGCTCGACGATTTGGTGGACGATTCGGCACTCAGTCAACTCGCGCCGGTAGCGGTCGAGCTCGGCCGCTTCAAGGGAGATCTGTTGTGCGTGCCGCGACTCATCGACGTCCGCGTGATGTGGGTGCGATCCGATCGCGTGATGACGGTGCCGAATACGTGGGCCGAACTCGTCGCGAGCGATGTGGTGTTCGGCTTCCCGGGGCGCGAGTCCGGGCTCTTCGGGACGTTCTTCGAACTCGTGAGCGGTGATGGGGGTACATTGTTCGCCGCTGATGGAACTCCGACCATCGACTCACCGCTTGCGGTGGAGGCGGTCGAGACTCTCGTCGCGTTGGCACGCCGCGGACCGGCCGGCCTACCCACGTGGCATTACGACCAGGTGGATGACGCACTGTTGAGCGGTGCGGTGGATGCGGCTGCGGCGTGGCCAGGCGGGTGGGGATCGATCTCTCGCTCGCGATTCGCCGATGTTCTCGTTCCTCACATGTATCCCGCCAGCTCGAATCGACGAGTGAGTTACTCGGGCTGTCACGCGTGGGCGATTCCGACGACGTGTGGGGACGTGAGTGGCGCGCTCGAGCTCATGCACCTTCTGATGTCGCGCGAGGCACAGAGCATCGATGCGGCCGGTGGCAACATGTGCGCTCACGAGGCGGCACTGGCAGGGGTCGTGCCCGTTAACGAGATCGACCGTCGACGACTCGAAATCACCCGCCGCACCATCGAAGAAGCGATGATCTGCTACCCGCCGCTCGCGAAGTTCCCGGCTGTCGAGGACGCCGGTTGGAGCGCAATCCAACGAGCGCTCCAGGGGCAGCTATCCCCCGAAGATGCCGTGCGGGCGATTCAACGAGCCGCCGAATCCGCCCTCACCCCGTAACCAACCAACCCCATTGGGTGCGAAAACCCGGCAAATTTGCCGGTCTGGTTCCCCATACCGCCCAAGGCGGTGTCAGCGGGTCACGGGACGATCGCGAGGAACAGGAACGCCGCAAAGACCGCCAGGTGCTGCGTGCCCTGAAGAATCGTGGCCCGGCCCGATCCGAACGTGAGGATGCTGATCACGGCGGTGAGCGCGAGGAACACGATCTCCTTCCCGCCGAGTCCGAACGTGATGGGGCCATCGAGCCAGATGGACGCGATGGCGATGGCCGGGATCGTGAGGCCGATACTCGCCAGTGCCGATCCGAGCGACAAGTTGAGACTCGTCTGCATCTCACCGCGTGAGGCCGCGCGCAGGGCTGACACAGATTCGGGCAGCAACACCATCAGTGCGATGATCACACCGACGAATGACTGCGGCGCTCCGATCTCGGTGACGACATCTTCGATACTCGGCGCGAGCGTCTTGGCGAGTCCGACCACACCGGCCAGGCTCACGAGCAAGAGCGCGATGCGTGCCCCGAGACCCTCGGCCCGACCCGAGCGCGGTGCGTGCGGTTCTACATGCGCGAACGACTCGTGCGACTCGACCTCGAGCGCTTCAGGCGACAGGAACATCCACCGGTGGCGGACGGTCTGCACGAACACGAACACCAGATACACGGCGGCGGCAGCGATCGCCGCGAAAGCAAGCTGCGATCCCGTGTACGTGCCGCCCTCGCTGCTCGATGTGAACGACGGCATCACGAGCGACAGCGTGGCGATCGTCATCACGGTGCCCATCAGCGCGTTCGCGCCTTGCTCGTTGAAGCGCACGATGTGATCGTGACGAGCATCGACCAGGATCGCCGCACCAACGACGCCGTTGCACACGATCATGATCGCCGCGAACACCGAGTCGCGCGCGAGCGTTTCGGCCTTGGGCCCGTCGAGCGACATGAGCGTGACGATGAGCGACACTTCGATCACCGTGACGGCCACGGCTAGAACGAGCGTTCCGAACGGTTCTCCTACTCGACGCGCAATTGCTTCGGCGTGAGCGACCGCAACCATCACGATCGTGACGTGAACGAGCGCGAGTGCAACAGCGGCAACCGGATTCGGTTCACTCCCCCACGTGAGCGCAACGAGAGCGAGCCCGACCAACGGCATCACGACCAAAAATCGCGTGGCGAGTTGCGAGCGCTCCATGGCCGAAATCTACGAGCGTCACAGCGGTGATGAAACCCGTGAGCAGTAGCGTTCAGTCGCGTGCTCGTCCATCACGCAGATACATCGGTAGTAGCGCGCGGACTCGTGAAGCGTTACGGCGAAGTGACTGCTCTCGACGGCCTCGATCTCGATGTTCCCGGCGGAACGGTGCTCGGCCTGCTCGGCCCCAACGGAGCCGGCAAGACCACGGCCGTGTCGATCCTCACGACTCTCACCAGGCCCGATGCCGGAACCGCCATGGTGGCTGGCGTCGACGTTCTCGCCGATCCGCGTGGTGTGCGCGCTCGAATCGGACTCTCGGGCCAGTACGCCGCGGTCGACGAGCACCTCACGGCTACCGAAAATCTCGAGATGATCGGCTGTCTCTATGGAATGTCGCGTCGTGATGCGCGTCGTCGCGGTCTCGAATTGCTCGATCAATTCCGCCTGATGGAGGCGGCCGATCGCCCACTCAAGACGTTCTCCGGAGGTATGCGCCGCCGCATCGACCTCGCGGGTGCGTTGGTTGCCGACCCGCCGGTTCTCTTCCTCGACGAGCCGACCACGGGCCTCGATCCGCGCAGCCGTGGCGAATTGTGGGAGGCCATCCGCGACCGCGTGCAACGCGGCACCACGGTTCTGCTCACCACGCAATATCTCGAAGAGGCCGATCAACTCGCCGACGAAATCGTGGTGATCGATCATGGCCACGCGATCGCCAAAGGAACCTCCGAGGAGCTGAAGCGTCGCGTGGGCGGCGAGCATCTCGACGTTCATGTGAATGGCGCCGATGATGCACGGCGCACCGAGTCGATCATGAACAAGGTCGCTACCGGCCCGATGCGTGTGCATCACGACGAGGGTGAAGTGTCGGCGCCCGTTGCCAACGGCGTCGAAGCGCTGAGCATCGTGTTGCGCGAACTCGAGGAGCAACGGATCGCGATCGTCGACATTGGCTTGCGTCGGCCGACTCTCGACGATGTGTTCATGGAGTTGACCGGACACGAAGCCAGCGCGGAGGCCTCACAATGAGCATGCTTCGCGACGCCGCCACCATCGCGCGGCGAAACATGATCCGCATTCGGCGCGTACCGGACGTGATGGTGTTCGTGGTCGTTCAGCCGTTGATGTTCGTTCTCTTGTTCGCGTACGTGTTCGGCGGATCGATCGACATCCCGGGAGGGAGTTACCGCGAGTTCCTGATCGCTGGGATCTTCGCGCAAACGGTGGTGTTCGGTGCCACCTTCACTGGATCGGGCTTGGCCGAAGACATGCAGAAGGGGCTCATCAACCGCTTCCGCTCGTTGCCAATGAGCCGATCAGCCGTAGTGGCCGGTCGCACTGTGAGTGATGTTGTGTACAACGCACTGTCGATCATCGTGATGTCGCTTGCCGGACTCGCGGTTGGTTGGCGAATTCGCGGGTCGATCCTCGACGCCGTGGTCGCATACGCGCTGCTGCTCTTCTTCTCCTACGCGTTCTCGTGGGTGATGGCGTGTGTGGGCTTACTCGTGCCCACTCCTGAAGTTGTGAACAACGCGACGTTCGTGATCCTGTTCCCGATGACCTTTATCGCGAACACGTTCGTGCCGTCGGAGAGTTTGCCGGGGGCGTTGAAGACGATCGCCGAGTGGAATCCGGTGTCGACGCTCACGCATGCGGTGCGTGTGCGGTTCGGCAACCTGCCGGCCCAAACGCCCGAGCCCACGGTGTGGCCGCTGCAGAACGCGATGTTGTATTCGCTGATCTGGGCGGTGGTGCTGATCATGGTGTTCGCCCCGATCGCAACCCGCCTGTACCAACGCGCCGGCTCCCGCTAACCCATTGGGTGCGAAAACCCGGCAAATTTGCCGGTCTGGTTCCCCATGCGGAGCTTGGGGAACCTCATCTCCGTTTCATGGGCGAGAAAACCGGCAAATTTGCCGGGTTTTCGCACCCAACAGAAGGGGGGTTATTCGATGCGGAGGCCGGAGATCGCGCGAGCGATCACCAGCTGCTGAATCTCCGACGTGCCCTCGAAGATCGTGTGGATCTTCGCGTCACGGTGCATGCGCTCCACGTGGTACTCACGCGTGTACCCGTAACCGCCGAGGATCTGAATCGCCTCTTCCGTCACGCGCACCGCAGTCTCCGACGCGTAGTACTTGCTCATCGAACCTTCGCCGTTCTTGAAGCCGCCATTGCGACCCAACCACGCCGCCCGCCAAATCAACAAACGCGCCGCATCGATCTGCGTCGCCATGTTCGCCAACTTGAACGCGATCGCCTGATTCATGATGATCGGCTTGCCGAACGCCACGCGCTCCTTCGCGTAATCGAGCGCGATCTCGTACGCACCGCGCGCGATCCCGAGCGCCTGCGCACCCACCGACGGACGCGTCGCTTCGAACGTCTTCATGGCCGGCTGCGCCTCACCGGTACGACCCGCCTCACGCGCACGCGCCAACTTGGCGTCGAGCTTCTCCTTGCCACCGAGCAAGCAACGACCCGGCACGCGAACGTCGTCGAGCACCACTTCAGCCGTATGCGACGCCTTGATTCCGTGCTTCTTGTACTTCTGGCCCTGCGACAAACCCTTGGTTCCGGGCGGCACGATGAACGACGCTTGACCGCGACCCTTCAACGCGGGATCAACCGCAGCAACAACGACGTGAACATCAGCGATGCCACCGTTCGTGATCCACGCCTTGGTGCCGTTGAGCACCCACTCGTCGTTCGCCTCGTCGTACACCGCACGCGTGCGCAACGACGACACGTCCGATCCCGCATCGGGCTCGCTCACACAAAACGCGCCGAGCTTCACATCGTCAGCGGTGCCATAACACTGCGGCACCCACTCGATCACTTGCTCGGGCGTACCGTTACCGCTGATACCAGCCGCGGCCAGACCCGATCCCATGATCGCCATGCCGAGACCCGCGTCGCCCCAGAACAACTCTTCGATCGCAACCGGCAACGTGAGGCCACTCGGGTCGCCCATCGCATTCATCATGAAGTCGATGCCGTACAAACCGATCTTGGCGGCCTCTTGCACGATCGGCCACGGGAACTCCTCGCGGTCGTCCCACTCCTCGGCGTTGAGTCGCATCACGTCCTTGGCGAACTGATGCACCCAGTCCTTCAACTGGAGTTGGTCTTCATTGAGCGTCAGATTGAACTCAGCCATGATCCAATGTTACCCGTCGGTAACCGACCCCTCCATTCGAGCCAAACACCACGCGTTCGGCCCGGATCCGACCCCGGCACCCCTGCCAAACTGGGGTGATGTCCGAGCGCTCACCCGTGTTCAGCCTGCGCGGACTCATCGTTGGACTCGTGGCCGCCTCGGCCGCCCTACACCTACTCATTGCGCCGGGTCGCGCGCACGGCTGGGCGCTCGAGGGCGCGGGGCTGGCCGCCGTGGGTGTGGTGCAGATGGCCGTGGCCGTGGTGATGGTGTTCACGGCGCGCCGGTCGGTGTCGATCGCCGCGATAGTGATGCTCGCGCTGCCCATCGTCGCGCTCGTGATCACGCGCACCGCGGGCTATCCCTTCGGCGCGTACGACGGCTACACGCCCGATGTGTCGAGTTACGACGGCGTGGCGATCGCGCTCGCGTTGGCCGCACTCTCGCTCATCGGCGGATCGTTGCTCGCCGGCCCGCATCTGCTCGGTAGCGCCGCACCGCGATTCGACACGCTCGCTCCCCTCGCGGTGATTCTCGCGGCCGTGCCCGGACTCGCCGTGAGCGGATGGGTCGACAACGCGTCGTACGTAGAGGGCAAAGCGCACACGCACGGCGCGGCGGCAACGTCGAACGGAGTGGGTGCGGCCGCGCAACAACTCACACTCGAGCAACGCAACGAGTTGGCCACGCAAGTGAACGCCGCGCGCGAGTTCGCACTGTCGGTTCCCACGTTGGCCGATGCGTTGGCGGCCGGCTGGGTGAAAGCTGGCGGGCCGGCCGTGGGTGGCGGGCAGATGGTGGTCGACCCGACGGTCGATCATCGTTCGTTGGCTTTCGATCCGGCGCGTCCGTTGGGTGTGCTCTACGCGTCGGCCGATGATGATGCGCCCGTTGTGGGCGTGCAGTACGGCGCGTGGTCGGAAACGATGTCGCCACCGCCAGCATTCGTGGGCCAAGACTTCATGTGGCATCTCCACACCGGAACGTGTGTGATCGAAGGGCCGAATGGCGAGTTCGCGCTACCGATCGACGAACCGCTCACGGGCGTGGGCTGCGCGGGCGTGAACGGCGAACGCATCGACACGGTGTCGTTCATGATGCGCGCGTGGATCGTGCCGGGATGGGAGAACCCGTTCGGCACCTTCGCCCACGACCATCCCGCCCTCCCGTAGTTCACCGGGCGAAGCCCCGAAACGGCTACGACGCGCGACGCGACGAGCCGCGCGAAACGCGCTTCTTGTGCTCAAGGAAATCCACCAGCAGGTAATCCCCCAAGTTGTCGCTGCTCGTCAAGAACGCGCGCCCACCGTTCAACGACGACATCTGCTCCACGAACTGCCGTAGATACGCGTCAGCGTCCAGCATGAACGTGTTGATCGTGATGTTCTCTTTCGCGCACCGCACGGCCTCGCGCAACGTGGCCTCCACCGTCAACTGCTGCGCCTCGTACCCGTCGAAATAGGTGAACCAGGCCTCGCCGTACGGCGTGATGTGCGCCGTGGGCTCGCCGTCCGTGATCATGATGATCTGCTTGTTCCCGTGCTGCCGCGCCAGCATCTTGCGCGCCATCCCCAACGAATGGTGCATGTTGGTGCCCTGCATCCCCGGAATGGCCGCCTCCACCAACTCGTCGGCCCTGATCTCCCACGCCACGTGCCCGAACATCAAGATGCCCAAGTAGTCGCGCGGATACATCGATGAAATGAGCGACTGCAGCGCCACCGCCACCTTCTTGGCCGGGCCCCATCGATCGTCGCGATACATCGAGTACGACGCGTCGAGCATGAGCACCGTGGCCGAACGCGTGAGGTGCTCGGTGCGTTCGATCTCGAAATCCTCCGGCGACAGCCGCACCGGCGTGCCCTGCCCCCCGCGATTGAGCGCGTTGCGAATGGTGCGTTGCAAGTCGAGGTTGAACGGATCGCCGTATTCGTATTTCTTGGTGTCGTACGTGCGCTCGTGCCCCTGACCCATGGGGCTGATGGCGTGCTGGCCCAACTTGTCCTTGGCCAACCGCGAGAACAGATCGCGCAACGCCTTCGACCCAATCTGGCGCATGCCCTTGGGCGTCACCTCGATCTTGCCGTCCTTCTGACGGATGAGACCCTCGCGCTCCATCTCTTGCACGAGCTTCGACAACTTGTCCATCGCGTTCGCGACGTCGTCACCCATCAATTCGCGCACGCGATCCATGTCGGCCTCGGCCAACTGCTGCGGTGACGCCGGATTGCGCAGCAACTCCTCCAGCTGATCGAGCTCACCCAAGTCGCGCATAGTCTGCATGGCCTGCTCGAACCCCATGGGGTCCTGGCCCTGCATGTCGTAGCCGCGCTCCCACGGCATGCCGGGGAACATCTGCTGCATGTTGGCGCTCAACTGCGCCATCTGCTGCTGCAACCCCAAGTCTTGCATGAGCTGCTGTGACAACTGCTCGAGCTGCGCGCGCTGCTCGGGCGTCATCGAGTTGAGCATGGCCTGCGCGGCCGCCATCCGCTCGGCGATGTTCTCGAGCAACTCCTCCAGTGTCTGCGGATTCTCCGGGAAGAAATCGCCGTACTTCTGCATGAACTCCTGGAACCCAGGATCTTCACCGCGCTGCTGCTTGTCGATCATCTCGTTGAGCGCCGTGAGCATGTCTTTCATGCGCTGCATGTCTTGCGGCGTCATGTTCTGCATGGCCGACGACATCTGGTCGACCATCTGCTGCGCCAACTGCTGACGCAACTTCTCCATCAACTGTTCGAACCGCTGCTGGGCCTCGCCCGACTCGAAGTCATACGCCTGCAACTCGCGCACCTTGCCGGCCAGATCGTCGGGGAGCATGTCGAGGCGGAACTGGCGATCCATCGCCGCGTTTTGCGCGTTCTCCTGTCGCCGCTGATCGCCACCCTTTTGCGCGTCGAGCACCGACTGGTCGATCGCGTGACGCTCTTCGTCGACGATGTCGTTCAACTCGTCGGCGATCTCTTTGTACACGCCGCCGAGGTCGCCGCGTTCGAGTAACTCTTCGCGCCGCTCGCGCAACCGCTTGCGCATCTCCTGCAACCCCATCATGCGTTCGCCCTTGGGGTCGGTGGCCCCGCGATTCATGAGGCGCCGCAGCGCACCGCGCATGTCGCCGTAGGCCAAGAGGTCGTCGGCCATCTCGTCGAACAGGCTGGACGAGTCGAGATCGAAGCCGGTTTGAGTTCCGTCCCAGCGTGAGTAGGTGAAACGGCTGGACATACACCAACGCTACTCCCCTCCTATCCGGTCCCTGGTAGCGGGAGTCCCGGTAGCCTTCAAAGGGCATGAAAGTCGAGCGCTCATTCGTGTTCGTCGACCTCTCGGGGTTCACGAAGTTCACCGCGTCGCATGGCGACACGAGTGCGGGCAGGCTCCTCACCCGGTTCCGCGCCGAGGTGCGCGACGTGGCCGCCCGCAACGGTGTACGCGTCGACAAGTGGCTGGGTGACGGCTGCATGATCGTGGCCGTGAAGCAGGAAGAAGCCATCCGCTTCACCCTCAGCCTGCAGAAGCAGTGCGAGGACGTGTGTGCGCCGCTCAAGGTGCGCGCCGGTCTGTCCACCGGCCAGGTGCTCATGTTCGAAGGTGAGGACTACATCGGCACCGCCGTCAACCAGGCCTCGCGTTTGTGCGATGCCGCCGACGTGGACGAAGTGCTCATCGCCCGCCAAGACCTGCAGAAGGATTACGTGGGCGTGCGCGAGATCGATCACGAGTCGGTGAACCTGCCCGGCCTAGGCGAGATCGCCGTGGTGGCGCTCGCCGCCGAGCGTTCGATAGGTGGCGCTTTCGACACGGGTGAGCTCTGGACCCGCGTCCCGTACGTGTGACCTTGTGCCTGTGACCGCGCGTGTGATCTCTTGATCGCGCCGTCCGCGTCGTTGCCCTCGCTGGTGGCCCTCGGCCCCGCCCCCACCTGCGATCAGCCCGATCCGTCGCGCAACGGCAACGGATTTCACACGCGTTTCGCCGACGACCTCGTGGCCCTGCACACAGCCGGCATCACCGATGTGCGCATCGGGGTCGACTGGGCGCGCCTGCAGCCGCGCAGCGGCATGGGTGGCGATCTGAACGGCGAGTGGGTGGAGTTCTATTCCGATGTGCTCACGGCCGCCCAACGTGCCGATGTGCGCGTGTGGTTCACCTTGCTTGAACGCACGGTGCCGCAGTGGTTCGACGACGAACGTGGATTCGTCGACCCGAAGACCGCCGATCGTCATTGGCCGCGTTTCGTGGAAGCGGTGGCCGATGCGTTGGGCAATCGCGTAGCCGGCTGGTTCCCCATCGATGACCCGATCGGTTACGCGTCGCGGCGCCTGCCCGACGATGCGGCGCAGCACGGCGAACTCGTCGACACCATGGTGGTGGCGTGGCGTAACGCGTGGCGCGTGTTGGCCGGTGGGCCACCGATGGCCACCAGCCTTGGCATTCGCATGGTGCGACCAGTCGACAACACGGTGCCGGCCGCTCAAGCCGCGCGACGCGAGGAACATCTGCGCTTCACCACGTTCTTGCGCGGATTGCGTGACGGCAACGTGGTGATTCCGGGTCGGGCCGACCGACAACTGGCCGATCTGGCCGGAGCGGTGGACGTGATCGGTGTGAAGATTCGCGCCGACTTGGCCACCGACACCGCCATCGACGACGAATCGTTGCGCCGCTGGCAAGAGCGGGCCACCACGTTGTTGCATCGCGTGGCCGAGTTCGGCAACGACGCACCGTTGGTGGTGAGTTCGTTCCGCGCCTCGCGCACACAGCGCACCGAGAACGCGCGCGACGCCGAAGTGCTGGGCGAGGCATTCATCCGCGCGGTGCAGGCGGCCGCGCACGACGGCATCGACATCACCCACGTGTTCGGCGAACCGGGTGTGGCGGCCAGCAAGAGCACACAAGAGGCCGCGTTGCTCGACTGGGATCGCCACCCGACCCCGCTCGGTGAGGCCTGGCGCGCACTCGCCGGCTGACCCGCGCACTCACCGGTCGACCCGCACTCTCGACCCGATGCCGCACGCAGGCCATTCGTAGGATGGCCAGGCGATGTTTGACGATCCGATGCTTCCCGCCGACCCCGACCTGCCGCTCTTGCACACGCGCAACTACGAAGTGCGCGCCTACAAAGTGAACGACGGCGAGATTCTGGTGCGCGGCGCCGTGCGCGACCTGAAGCCGGGCGGCCTCTACATTGAGAAGGACCCCGAGCCGTTGGCCATTCACCACATGGTGATCGAGATGCGCATCTCGTATCCGATGCTCGAGATCACCTACGCGTCGGCCGAACTGAAAGAGTTCCCGCATCACGAATGCCCGGGCATCGCGCCGAAGTACAAGATGTTGGAAGGATTGTCGATCGCCCGCGGGTTCACCCACAAGGTGCGCGAACTGTTCGGCGGGCCGCGCGGCTGCACCCACACCACCGCCCTGTTGCAGGCCATGGCCCCGGTGGCGATTCAGTGCGGGTGGAGCATGCAGATGCTCAAAGCACAAGAGATCTTGGCGTCGGGCAAAGAGTTGCCGAGCGAACCATCAGAGGCCCGCAAGATGGCCTACAAAATGAACCTCAACACCTGCCACATCTGGGACGAAGATGGCGACCACGTGCGTCGCATCGAAGAAGGCATCCCGATGGAAGCACCGGTGTGGGTGGAAAAGCGCATGGCCAAACTCGGACGCTCGACCGACGAATGGCAACGCAAGCGGATCTGACGATCAGCGGGTGTCGCCGTCCGACCGTGTCAACCGCTCTACATCAGCCAAGTCCTGTCGACGCCCGACCGCCCGTTTGTTCACGATCAGATCGTCCCGTCCGATGAATGGAACGCTCATGCCGTTGACATCGACGGTGAGTCGCCCTTCCCATGCCTGTTCGAAGTTCACACCGTCAATCGTCGTCAAGATGTCGACTCTGTACGGTGAGTAACCAAGTTGAACGATCGAGTCGGGGCGCACCAGGTCCGACTCGTCGATATCGAGATCTCCGAATCCAAAGTCGTTCAACGCGGACAGGATTCGTTGAGCGTTCGCGGGGTCGATCCACACCCACGCGTCAAGGTCGCCCGTGGCCCGCGGCAACCCATGAGCGGCGAGGGCATAGCCCCCGACGATCATGAAGCGGACATCATGAGCGATGAATGACTCGACAAACTCGCTGAAGTCCTTGTCGAGTTCCATTCGTGCCTCCGAACACCCTCCGGCGAAGAATTTCAACCGCGGCAATTCGCTCTGCCACCGGTCGCGTGAGCCAATACGCGATCTCATCGGGCTCGTCATGGAGCAGCGCCTTGTTCACCACCCGTTGCATGGGGCTGTCAGCCGTCCGAAACGAACTCACGTGATCATTTTACCTGGAATTTCCCAGGTCGGAAGGCGAACAGCATCACCAACGGGTGAGAGGCCCGGAGCCGATCTGAAAGAGTTCCCGCATCACTAATGCCCGGGCATCGCGCCGAAGTACAAGATGTTGGAAGGGTTGTCGATACCGCCCTGCTGCAGGCCATGGCGCCGGTGGCGATTCAGTGCGGATGGAGCATGCAGATGCTCAAAGCACAAGAGAAGCCTCAACACCTGCCACATCTGGGACGAAGACGGCGAACACGTGCGTCGTATCGAAGAAGGCATCCCGATGGAAGCACCGGTGTGGGTGGAAAAGCGCATGGCCAAACTCGGACGCTCGACCGACGAATGGCAACGCAAACGGATCTGAGCACTACGTTGCGCGGGCGACCAAGTAGTCGCGGACCGCGAACCAATTGGGGAACTTTTCGGTCCCGAAGTGAATGTGCTCCCCCACGAAACGATCGACACCCCGAGCAGTGCGGTCGTCGACGATGAAGTCGCCGTGATTCAGATTCTTGTGGTGGCTCAGAATGAGCCGTTTGTACGCTGGTGAGGACGTACCGGATCCGAAGTGAGCCTTCAACCACAGCAGTTTGTCGATCCAGGCCGAGGGATTGTCCCACGGTGCGGTCGACAGGATGTAGGTGTCGAACTGCCGCGACAGTTCCGTGAAACATTCGACCGCGTGTGGCATGGGATCCATCAACGCGAAGATTCCCGGTACTTCGTCGAACGCTGGCTCTGGTCTCTCGGATTCCCGCTCGCGGATCTCCGGCGCCAGTCGATCGATCCCCGATTGGAAATCGACCAAGACGTTGTCCATATCGACGTAAAGAATCCTCATCATCACCTCATCTGAGATCGCCGTATGAACGGTATCGAACGAGCACCGCGAGAGACTCGTGACTGCCGAACCGCTCCGACCACACCGTCGGACAATCGAAGCCTCGAGTAGTCGTACAGTCCTGCAATGCAACGCCGTCGCCGACTCGTCTTCACCCTCCTGACACCAGTGCTGCAGATCGTCTTGGCGGTCGCGTTGGCTGTGCTGTTTGCGAGCATGCCCGAAGACGACCTGTCGGGTTGGGGCGACCTCATCGGAGTGTTGGTCGGGCTCGTGCTCGGGCCCGGTCTCGGCCTCGCCATCATGTTGGGCGTCGTATCGCGAGCAGTCGGCCACTCACTGATCGGATCCACGCTGCGCGCCTTGATCGCGCTGCCCACATCCCTCGTCATCAGCACGTTCGCCGCCCTACTGGACGTGGACTTCTGGACGGCGTTGGCCGTCTACATCGTCGGGTCCTGCGCCTTGGTCTGGTGGTCTTCGGGACGACGAAGTTCCTCTTGAGGCCCGGGGAGCCTTCATGGGACAATGTCTTCGTGCAGAAGCATCCACTGTCGACAGGCTTCGACTGGGACGACGCCGTTGTTCCCGTTGGTCGGCGCAGTCTTCTGACCGATGAGCAGTGGAATCAGTTCGTCACCGATGGTTACGTGGTGATCGATCCACTTCTCGATTCATCTTCACTTGATTGGATACGAGCCGAGACCGACCGATTCTGCCTCGCCGCCGATCAGGCACTTGGTTCGATGCCCGATGAACGATTCTTCATCGCCGAGCGGGGTGCCATCACGTTTGCTCCGCACCTCGCGCGACAATCCGACGTGTTGTGGGATGTCATCACGTCATCCGCCATCGCGCAGGTGGCACGGGACGTGCTCGGCCCCGAGGTGAGGCTCTATCACGACCAAGCCGTGTACAAGTCGCCGGAGAAGCCCCGTCGCTTCCCATGGCACCAAGACAACGGGTACGGATTCGTGACTCCGGAGCATTACCTCACGATCTGGATCGCCTTGTCGGATGCAACGGTCGAATCGGGATGCGTGTGGGTGACACCGGGTCTCCAACGGGAAGGAACACTCGAGCACCGCTACGTCGATCCACTTGGATGGGAGGCGTTCGGTGATCCCCCGGTTCAGCCGGTGGCGGCACCGTCGAAAGCCGGTGGCGCCGTGGTGTTCTCGAGTCTCACCCCACATCTCACCGGACCCAATACATCGGCTTCGATGCGTAAGGCATACATCGTTCAATTCGTGGGCCCGGGTGCAACTCGCCACGAAGCGGACGGCCGGCGCATCGCCCTCGACGACACCTGTCCCGCCCTCGACTGAGTGGGGTAGTGGTAGCCAGACGCGACCTTCCCAAATTCGTTCAGATGAATTAGTCTTTCTCCATGTCACGCCCTCCCGCTTCCCTGCGAGCCCTGGCGGTGGCCCGGGGCGATGAACCAGCCGACCTACTCGTGACGGGCGGTCGCATCCTCTCCCCCATTACCAAGGAATGGATCACGACCGATCTGGCGATTGCCGACGGAGTGGTGGCCGGCTGGGGAAAGCGTGAAGCCCTCGAAACCGTCGACCTGGGTGGAGCAGCTGTGGTGGCCGGCTTCGTCGACGCTCACATGCACCTCGAATCCACCAAGTTGTGGGTCGACGAATTCGTGAAGGGCGCCTTGCCGTGCGGCACTACGGCCGTGGCCTGTGATCCGCACGAGATCGCCAATGTGTGCGGGCTCGAAGGCGTGGCCGCCGTGGCCGAAGCGGCCGAGAAGATGCCGTTCACGTTCGGTATCGCCGCCTCGAGTTGTGTGCCGGCGTCGCCGTTCGAAAGCCCTGGCGCGGCGTTCTCCCCTGCCGATGTTCGCTACATCATCGACGAGTTCAACGCCATCGGCGTGGGCGAGGTGATGAACTATCCGGCCGTCATCAACGGTGACCCGACCTTCCGCGAGATCATCGCCGCCGCCGGCTGGCGCAGCGTCGACGGCCATGCACCCGGATTGCGCGGCCCACAACTCGACGCGTATCTGGCCGCCGGCGTCGAATCCGATCACGAACCTTTCGAGCCCGACGAAGCGCACGAAAAGCGCCAGAAGGGCATGTGGGTGTTCTTGCGGTACGGATCAGCGTGCCGTGACCTCGTGCAGCTACTCCCCACCGTGTTGAACCACGGCACAACTCGCGCCGCTCTGTGTACTGATGATCGCGAACCCGACCAGATCCGCACGATCGGCCACATCAACCACTGCATCCGCCTCGCTGTGGAAGCCGGACTGAGCGAGATCGACGCCCTCGTGCTCGCTTCCTACAACGCAGCCGACTTCCACAACTTCTTTCATCTTGGCCAACTCGGCCCGGGATATCAGGCCGACCTCGTCGTTTTCAACTCGCTTGAAGGCTTCCGTCCCTCGGCGGTGTATCAAAAGGGACGCCTCGTCGCCCGTAACGGAGCGATCATGCCCGGTGTGGTGCCGGTGTCACCGGCTCCGGCCATCTTCCGTGATCGCATCAACATGCATCACGTGCCAAGTGCGGCCGAACTCACGATCGACGCCCCGGCATCGGGACGCGCGGTGGCCATCGGCGTGACCGAGGGAACCGTGCGCACGCACCGGGTCGAGGTGAGCCTGGGCGATCCGAACATTGACATCGCACGAATCGGCGTGATCGAACGACACAAGAAGACGGGCCGTATCGGCCTCGGTTACGTGCACGGCTTCGGCCTCGAACGTGGCGCAATTGCTTCGAGCGTGTGCCACGACGCGCACAACATCATGGTGGTTGGCGCACGCGATGCGAGCGGTCCGGCCGATATGTCGGTGGCTGTGCAGCGACTCACCGAACTCGGGGGAGGCCAAGTTCTCGTTCACAATGGGAAAGTGCTGGCCGAGATTCCGTTGCCCGTCGCCGGCCTCATGAGCGACCAGTCGCTCGAAACGGTGGCCGATCAACTCGACAACATGGAGCGCATCAGCCACCAGTTCGGCATTCGAATTGCTGCACCGTTCATGTTGTTGTCGTTCCTCGGACTGTCGGTGATCCCCGAATTGCGCATCACCGACTTGGGGTTGATCGACGTCGACAAGTGGTCGCCGATCCCAGTTGCGCTCTGAGTTTCACCGGCGGGCGATGCGCTCGATGACCCCGATCAGCTGAGTGATCAACACAGCCACCACGACGGACGTCGTCGCTACGGTCCAGATCATTCCGTAGTCGAGTCGCCCTCGCGATTCGTTGAGCAAGTTTCCAAGTCCGTTTCCGGTGGCGAGATACTCAGCGATCATGACTCCGAGAAGTGCCCGGGGTGCGGCCAGTCGTGCTGCGGTGACGAGAGCCGGCACCGACCCCGGCAACCCCACGTAGCGAAGACTCTTGACTCGACCACCGCCACTGACGCTCACGACGTCGACTGCGGCCGGTGAGACGGAGGACAGCGCCTGACTGATGGTCACGAACGACGGAAAGAACGTGACCGACACGCACACGATGACGGTCGCGAGAACGTCACGTCCGAAAACGAGGACGATCAGTGGCGTGAGAGCGGGCAAAGGCATCGTCTGCGAGATCAAGGCGAATGGAAGCACAGTTCGACCCACCCCGGGCCGTAGGTTCAACAGCACGGCGAGCAAGAGAGCGGCCAACAGACCGCAAATCAATCCCATAAGCGCCACGGGCAGTGTCTCGGAATACGCGTCGAACAGACGCTCTCTCGACACCGCTGCTCGGGGGTCGGTGGTGAGATACCGCACGACAGCAAGAGGTGATTTGGCGACGATCGGCGACATTCCAAGGATTTGTAGAACGATCGCCCAGACAGCCAGAACGACGAGTCCCGAGGCTAGACCCAGTGCGATTCGTCGGATCCAAGATGGTGATTCACCGCTGGACACGGTGGTTTCAACAGTGCTCGAGAGCGCCGTGCGAGTGAGCCGACCAGCGACGACTGCAAATAATGCGTAGGCAGCAGCAGCGACGAAAGTTGCAACAAGACCGATCCCCCACAGTCGAGCCGGGTTCGCCTGCCCGAGCGATCCGAGAAGATAGGTGCCAAGACCCCAGCGGCTGCCTCCTCCGAATTCAACGAGCAAGGTTCCAAGAAGAGCGGCCGGCGCCGACACCTTGAAGGCGTTGACAACATGAGGAAGCGCCGATCTCCACCGTAGCCATCGAGCAACGTCACGTTCCGCTCCGCCGGCAACACGAATCACGTCGACCAGCCGCGGGTCGACCGATCGCATCCCGACCACCGTCGCCACATAGGTCGGGTAGTACACCGCCATCGCAGCCAGCACGATCCGAGGAACTGTGCCAGAAAACGCAAGAAGCAGTACGGGCACGATGGCAATCAACGGCATCGCGAAGAGCGAGACACCCAATCCTCGAAGCAACGATTCGGCGATTCGCCATCGAGCACTCACCACACCGCATGCGATGGCGATGATGTTGCCGAACACGAATCCGAGGCCGGCTGACTTCAAGGAAACCGATAGGTGGGGCGGATAATCCGAACGATCGTCCCAGAATTGACGGACGATGTCGGTGGGCGGCGGCAACGCTCCGCCCGCGATCAATTCGAATTGCCCGAGGGCTTCCCAGATCGCCAGAACAATCATGACGGCGAAGGCACCTCGCATCGCCCGTTGCCAGGTCATGGCGGAGAAAAGACTCCCGAGTGCAAGAGATCAGACAGATGATCGGCAACTCGATGAAATTCCGGGGTTCGCAACAAGTCGGGGTGTCGCGGTCGGGGGAACGAAATATCGACCACTTCGACGATTCGACCCGGACGCGCGGACATCACGGCCACTCGATCAGCGAGGAACACGGCCTCTTCGATGGAGTGGGTCACGAGCACTGTCGTCGGTCGACGATCCGACCAGATGCGCTGGAGCTCGAGATTCATGCTGCGCCGAAGGATTTCATCGAGGGCCCCGAACGGCTCGTCGAGCAAGAGCAAATCGGGCTCGGTCACCAACGCGCGAGCGATGGCGGCCCGCTGTCTCATCCCACCCGACAATTGACCAGGGAGGGCGCGGTCGAACCTGACGAGTCCTACTAATTCGATCAGGTCGTCGATCTGCTGTTGGTAGTCCTTGACCGATCTTCCAGCAACCTGCAACGGCAACGCGATGTTGCTGCGGACCGACCGCCATGGCAGCAGTGCCGGATCCTGAAATGCCACACCCAGCCGACCAGCTCGACGTAACTCATCTGGCGATCGACCATCGATGGTCAGCAGTCCGTCGTTCGGTTCATCGAGACCGGCCAGAAGTCTCAAAAGAGTGGATTTACCGCACCCCGATGGCCCGATCAGCGAGATAAAGGAACCGACCGGGGACGACAACGACACGTCGTGCAGTGCATGAACGGTTTCGTCTCCGAGAATAAAGGTGCGCTCCACGTGGTCGACGTGGAGCGCACCCTTCTTCGACGAATCGTCGATCGACAATGTCAGACTTCTTCCAACAACGTGGTATCGAACATGTCGCGTGAACCCTTGATCCCGATCTCGGCGAGAGCAGCCAAGTTGGCTTCGATTCCTTCTTCGGTCATCGAGAAGATTCCGCCCGATGCCTCCATCAACGGCTTCTGCGCATTGTTGAAGAAGATTTCGTTGGCGATCGATCGGCCAGTTCCCTTGAAGTATGTCTCTTCGTAATCGGGCGGGTACTTACCCGGATCCTTGAAGTTCTCGACCCATCCTTGACGGCTGGCGCGCAACCACTTCACGATTTCAGCTCGGTTGTTCTTCAACGCATCTTTCGTGACGACGACTGTGTCGTTGTAGATCGTGAAGCCGTGGTCGTAGAGGAGGAACGATGTCGCTGGCTCTCCGGCCTCTTCAATCGTGTAGGGGACGTTGGTCGTGAAGTCGATTGACGCGTCGATCTCGCCCTGGATCAGCGGAGTGGGATCGTAGGCGTAGGGAACGATGTTGACGTCGTCCTTGTTGACGCCGCTCAACTTCAGCATCGCCTCGACGGAAAGGGTGTTCGCCGGCGGAACCGCAAGCGTCTTCCCCACCAAGTCCTGCGGCGAGTTGATCGGGTTCTTCTTCAAGCTCACGACTCCAATCGGGTTCTTCTGGTACTGAGTACCCACGATCACGAAAGGAGCCCCGTCGCTCACGATCGCATTGATCGTGCTGTCGGGAGTGGTGAGCGCAAGTGGTGCCTTGCCTGATAGCAGGCTGCTCTCGGGAATGACGTCTGGTCCGCCCGACAAGTAGTTGAGCTTCAGACCCTGTGCGGTGTAGTAGCCCTTGTCCATGGCGATGAAGTAACCCATGAACTCTGCGTCGTTGATCCAGGCGGCCTGCATGGTGAAGTCGGTGACACTTCCAGAACCGCCAGACTCACTGCTCGATTCACTGTCATCTCCTCCGCATGCGGCAAGAATGGCCGGCAGAGATACCGCTCCGGCCCCGGCGGCCGACATCCGCATCAGCATCTGTCGGCGGGTCAACTTGGTCATGATTCCCCTTTCGGAACGTGGTGGAGGACAACCACCGGTCAGGTACTTTCTGCTTTCAAGAGCGCCCGCAGTTCCGCAACGATGCCCAGTCGTTCGAACTCAGTGCCCGGAATCATCTCCCAATAGACCTGTCCACGCTGACGAGTCGTCTGGTCGATGTGTATTGAACGGGTGGGGGTCACCACCCAATCGACAGCGACGTCGTGCCGCTCGGCTGGCATGACGTCGTTGACGAACTGGCAATCGTGAACCACATCGGCCACGACTGATGACTGATCGATCAGGCCGAGCTCACTGAGAACGGCCCATTCGAAGTCGAAATATCCGTGTCCTTTTCCGAAGCGGACACCATTACTGCTCACGGCGCTTCCGCCGGTCACAAGAAGCGAGAACTTCTCACCATGACGCAATTTGGAAAGCGATATTGGTTTGGCGTATCGATCGAATCCGTCGAGTGTCGCCGCATATCGACGGTCGGACGCCGGGACTGTTGATACATCGAGTTCATAAAAACCACGAACGATGCCGTAGGTCGTCATGACAAACGAGATCCCGCGACAGATCAGCTTGTAACGCAAGTCTTCCAAACAGTTATCGGGGGTGATGAAAACTCTTCGGTCACCTCGTTGCTTCAGCGCGTCGAGCTCGAGTACGCGGTCGGAGCATTGTTCGCTTCCTTCGAAATCACAGATGAAGCTGCCGAAGTCCCAGTGGAATCTCGAGTCGGGGCGCG
>Ga0194116_10001536_pt1 | contig 32584 bp, 22 predicted proteins | sample TA2MahsurfametaG_4_FD_148617 | JGI IMG/M metagenome (GOLD analysis project Ga0194116, IMG submission 148617) | Freshwater microbial communities from Lake Tanganyika, Tanzania - TA2015008 Mahale S9 surface | ecosystem: Environmental > Aquatic > Freshwater > Lake | place: Tanzania: Lake... | reverse complement strand
ATCTGTATAGAGATCGGAGTGTTTATCAGACTTATCTGGTTGTCCTGGTTTTTTTGGAATGCGAGGATCGTTCATTTCACTGAAAGGTGACTTTGATTTTGTTTCTTCACCCTTTGCTCTTTTTTTGCGAGCAGCACAATGAGCTTTCTGAGAAAATCCACTTGGATTATCACAGTTTATTGATCTTTTATATTTCTTAGACCAGATCATTAAACTATATATTACTCTTTATTATTTAGGAAACCTTGTTTAAGTAACTTTGATAGTTCTGCTGTTGATCCAACAAACAAAGCGTTGTTAGTAACATTGTTTGTTGTTTGAGGCGAATTTTCTTCTACTTCTTTTAATTTTTTTTGCAAATCTATAAGTTTGTCGGTTGTATCAGCAACACTTTTAATTAGTTGTCCTGCAACTTCGTATGCCCTCGGACTACCTCCTTCTCCAGCAATTTCCATTATGCCGTTAATTGCCTCTTGGCCTTTTTCAATTAAAGAATATAAGTTAGCACGTGTATATTCATAATCTTTTTTTATATCTTCACTTTTTTTAGATTTTATATCTATTGATAATGGAATTTCATTCGTATTAATAATCGCACTCTCAACATTGAGTGCTTTGTCTATACCATCAAATTTATTATGCATAATTAAATATCTAACTGTTGAGTTGGGCTGTAAGTTTTAGAGTCTTGGAAAAATTCTAACGTCTCACTAAATCCAAAATCATCGTCCGGACCAGCATTAATTGGATCTGGAACCACAGTATATCTCATTTCTCTTTTAGCCGTATTGGTATTTGTAGAAGAGTGGTAATCAACTTGAACTTTGCGGATAAGACCATCAGTAGTATCAGAAACAGGACCAAACAAGTAAGTTTTGGCTGTGAAATTTAAAGTGTAAATTAATGCTCTTCTTGTTGAAAAATCTCCCTCATAATCATCTTGAAAGGATATATTTTCCAATACTAGTGGAATATCTCTTTTTTCACCAATTGAATCCACTAAATCAACCGATAAAGTAAATGATGGTTGAAAATATGGTAAAATTTGCTCGACAATTTGTAGGGCATCATCATTTAATTTTGATAATATGTTTAGTTCAAATCCAATATCATAAGGAACTGGCATAAAAACTTTTTTTAAGTTAGTTCCATCAGACGCCTTAAATGTTTGAGTTACTCCAGTTTTTCTACTAGGATCATAACGAATTGAAGTCATTTCAAAAGACATTCTTGGTAGAGTTATTTGAATTGGTTTATTTAAATCTGCCTGCTGATCAATACGTGCTAAAAATTTTTGAGAAGGTCCATATGCAAGAGGAACTCTTAATTCATTATAAATGTCACCATCACCATCTTTATGTTTAATAAAAATTTGATTAAAGACTGTTCCAAAAGAAATAATTGTTTTTCTTATGATTTGGTGATAGTAATAAGTTCCTAGCATTAATAGTTACCAAAAGGATTTGATTCTGAGAAATCGACAATAAGATCCGCTTCTTCTTCAATTTCATCATTCTGTTCATATTTATCAGTAAATTTTGCACTACTAATATAAAATACACTATATGAAGCGGAAGAATCTGATCCAACTACAATATCACCAGCGATAAAATCTCCATTAGTTGTACCAACTTTAAGAATATTTGTATCACTATCCCATGATTTTACTCTAGCTTGAGCTCCAGACTCAGATCCAGTAACTATTTCATTAAAAGTAAATGTTCCTATCCCTGTGATAATTGGCGGTGGCGCAATTGTTACTGTTGGTGTTTGAGTGTAACCAATTCCTGCATCAGAAATTAAAACTCGTGTTACTGTTCCAGTTGTACTTATAGCAACAACACCTGTAGCTGTTATACCAATTCCCAACTGTGGTGAACTAAATGTTGCTGCTGGAATAGTAGGATATCCACTACCAACGTTGGTAATTTGAATTGATGTAATTCCAACATATGAAGTTACAAAATCACATGTTGCAGCAGCACCAACTCCTCCACCACCAGTTATCGTAATAGTAGGAACACTTGTGTATCCTGCACCGGTGCAGGATAGTAAAATTTCTTTTACCGAATAAACACCATTTATACTAGTTGTAATAGCAACTGCTGTTGCATTTTTTCCTCCAGATGGTGCAGTTGAAATTGAAACAGTTGGGACAGAAGTATATCCAGACCCATCATTGGTTAATATGACTCTTCTTACGTACCCAGTAGATGTTGTGGCTGTTCCTGTTGCTTGAGATCCAACGGAAAATAATTGAAGCGATGTTATATACCCTCGATCCTCTAATAGAGAATCAATTTCTTCCGTAGTTGTATTAGTATTATTCCATCCACCCATTTCATCCTCATATTCAAATAATTCACATTGCAGTTCGTAGACGTAGGTCTTTCCAAGTTGGTAAAAAGGTTTTTCGTGTTCAACAAATTTAACTTCAAATAATCTTTTGCCTAAAGGAAAATAAATTAAGTCACCCTCTTTTGGTCTAGATGATACTCCAATTTCAGAGTCAGGTAAAGGTTCTAAGAAAGGACTTATAAAATCTTCAAATCTTTCTTTTGAAATTATAAGACTTAATTCATCTCGCAAACTCATTCCAAATTTTGTGAGAATATCCCCAGATCCTGCATATCCTTCATAATTACTTACATATGCCTCTATACCAAAATTATCATCAAATTTTGATGCTGATATTTCTTCAATAATTGTTTCTCTTCTTACAAATTTTCTTGGAATATAATAAACCTCAACTCCATAAATTTTGAGTTGTTCATTTATTAATTCTTGTATTAGTCTTTGTTCTCCTGGAGAACCTTGTAAAAAGAAAGGATTTAAAGCCATTATCCAATAAAATCGTAAGGTGGTAATTCGTAATCCATACTCATTCTCTCTTTGATCGCGTTAAGTTCTTTTTCAGCATCTTCATATATTTCTCGTCCATTTAACTCCACGCCACCAGGAAGTTTAACTCCTCTAAATTTAATTAAATTTTGACCCCACTGCCGTTTAATTAATGCTGTTAAATATCTTTTTAAGAAACTATCGTTATAAACACCAGTAAATGTATTTGGATCTAAAATTCTATAACATTCTATAACAAAATATGTATCCAAAGACTGAGATCCCCAATCTATATCTAGATATAGTCTATCCTGCCTTCTATTATATCTGATTTGTTTATCAGTTGTTAAAAGAAAATCAATATCCTCTAAATAAGTTTTAACCATTGAATATTGTAATAATTCAACGGAGTTAAAATAATACAAGTCATTTAAGAACAACTGGTATTTAATACTAAACATTCCCCCAGATATTGAACTGGTATCAAATTTAAATATTTTTTCAATACCAATTACGGAATCTGGAACTTGAATAAAATTGGAGGTTTCATAAAAATTAGAAGTAAAACTTCCATATCCTGGTACTGGGGTTGATGTTGCAGAAGTTGTTGCTATTCCTACACCATTTGTATTTTTTGCCCTTCCCCTATCTAGATCGTTTTGAGTGACTTTGTACTTTAAATACATCCTTTCAACACCATCAAAATGGCGTTCTTGGAAGTATTGTAAAGCATCATCAACTAAATCATCTATTTGATCATCATCAACATTTATTTCTAAAACTGGAGCGCCAAGTTTTCTTAAACAATAATCTATTAATTGTTGTCTTGTTGCCGGTTTAGCCATCAGTAACTACCTCCATCTATTACGTTTGCCCAGGATGGCACTCCCGAACTATTTGTGGTTAATATTAAATTAGATTCTGATATTGGATTTGATGTGGAATTTGTAGAACTAAGTAAATTATCAGGATCAAAATAAACAATACCATACTGACTTCCAGGGTATGTAATCGACCCAAATGTTGAATTTCCGATTACATTTAAATTTCCGGAATCAATAGTCCCCTGAATGCTTACACCACTTGACGTAGTTTGAAATTGTACAATATTATTATAGTAAAGATCCACACCTGCATCAACAAAAAATGATGCTAATAAATTTCCAGAAATAGAATCTTTTACTATTTTTAATCCTGCCCCATCAAGAGCAATAAATCCACCCTCCGTGGATCCATTCATATAAACTACCGGATAACCAGATGATGAATATAAACTTAGATTGTTATTATCAAATATAATTTGATCGCCATCACCAATATTTAAATTTCCTTGAAACGTGGAAACACCAGAAACACTTAATTGATTTGTAAATAAAGTTGATTCTGCCGTAGCAATACCAACAAAAGTAGAAATACCGGCAACATAAAGATTTTCACCAACTCTTACATCATTGCGAGCAGTAATGATACCAATAGCATCGATGTTAGTTACATCCTCATAAGTCAAAGTTCCACCAATAGTAACGTTACCACTGAACACTGCACTAGTAGCATTGATGTTTCCAGCAAATGTGGAAACTCCAGATACGTTTAGTTGAGAAACTGATGCTATTCCACCAATTACATTAGATGCAGTTGCAGAAGTAGTATTTGCAGATACTACTTTAACAGCATTCTGTTGACCTACTCTTGCAGTAAAATTTGTAGTAGAAGTTCTAGCGCGGATGTCTGCCATTACCTAGTAACACCTTCTCTTACAAGAGCCATACCTTCAATAATTCTAGTTTTAACTGAATCTTTTTCAATTAAAATATCATACACATATCTACCAGATTTTAAATTGGAAGTTTGTGTGGATGTTAATGATATAGTTACTTTTCCATCAGTTGCTGGAATTTCAACTGATGTAGTAAAATCAGTGGCTGTGGTACTACCAGCATGTTTTCTCATTTGTGCAGAAACTGAATATCCAGTCAAATTTAAAGATGAATTAGAATCTGTATTCTCTAAAGTAAAAGTCTGTGTAAAATCAGATCCACTATTAACAACTATATTACTGACGTATATCGCAGCCATTTACAGCACTTATTTTATAGTTCTACTTTTTATTTATATTAAATTAACTACCTCGCAAAATATCAGTCATAACTTCTTGTTGTGCAAAATATAATTTTATATAAGATTTAGCAACTTCTCTCAATTGATCAATGTTTGCACATTGATCAATTTCTCTGGATAATTTTTCATACTCAAACAATTTGTTTATATTTTTTAGAGTAATTTTATCAGGATTCATTTTTTTCTAGTAATTTTTTTAACAAAATTTTTATTTCAGAAATTTCTGATTTTAATTCTTCAATTTCTTGTTTTTGAATTTCTCTTTTTTGTCTAGAAATCATGTATTGATTATAAGATATAAAATCAGAATTGATTATTGCCCCACTTCTTTCATCTCTAAAAAGATTAGAATGACCTTCAACAGGAACTTTCATATTAAACTAAGGCAATGGTTCTTAAATCTTTGATTAGGGGTGGATTTGCTTGATCAGTTCCAGACATAACAATTTTAATAACATATCCACTAAAGAATCCTAAATTACTGGCAGTGTATTCATATTCCAAAAATTGACCACTTAAACTTGCTGAAACTACTCTGTCCGGTCTACCATTGTTTTTAGATAAATTAATTACATCAAGATAACCATCACCATTTAGATCCGTTGTTAAGTTATCATATCCAGGGAATAGTTCAAATGCCTGGGAAATTTCACTAGAATCTGGTCTTACTAAACTATAAAGAACTCTAAAGTCTGATGCTGCAGGTCTGTTTGCAGATAAAATTACTTTAAGTGCGTTTGCAGGCTGATCAAGTCTTACAAGATTGCTCACATAAGTAGCAATGTGGGGATCATTTTCAAAACTATTAGTTCTTCTATCAGATACATAATCTAAAACTGGATTGTTTAATAAACTAGTTCTAAACTCTACTTCGGATCTTCTCAAGTCTATAATAGGAGAAACATTTTTATCAGATGATGATAAGGTTAAAGATGTTGTGAAAGACTTATTTCTAGGTAAAGAATTTAAATATGTTAGTTCATTTATTTTAGAGCAAACGATACGTATAGATGAAAGTTTATTTGGTGCATTAAGTTGAACAGTTTCAAATCCCAAATCATTAAATGAAACTTCAGATCCACTCACACTTGTTCCACTAACAGTTCTAATAGCAGCAGTTACATTAGTGTCTGAACTTGGAGTCAGTACAGAATATTTTGGAATAATTGTATCATATTGTATATTTTCTGTTGCGAGAACATTTTCACCTCCCGTAATAGAAGATTTGTTGAAAGAAAGTTGTGAACAACTTTGTAGAGATCCATCTGAACTTCTATCTATCCCGTTTGTTGACCTATCAAACGCTACAAAATATCCATCAATATCATTTTTAATTTCACTAATGTTATGAGTTGTATTAATTCTTCTTAAAGAAACACCATCTAATTCATACTTAGATATTAAAGATCCTGATTGATGTTCAACTGGAATTGTGCTATCAATTCCTCTAATAACAGTTTCTATAGTTCCATTTCCAACAGATTCATATCCAATTATTTCATCATTAATTTTAATATATCCTCTGTTTGACGCTCCAACACCAACCCCCTCAAAAACTGATAGTCCAGAAGTGCTAGCGACACTGATAATAATATCACTAGATGATATAGTAGAAGTAAGAGTGGTTGGTGGCTCACTAGAATCAATATTACTCAAAGTTAACTTATTATTTGGAGAGTACATTCCATGATCAAAATGATTTACTCTAAAATAGTTTCCTAAATTCTCAGTCACGTTAGTTTGTGAGAAAGTTCTAACTGTAGTGTTGGCCATAGAGACAAAGGAACCACTATTATCATAAAAAGCTAGTTTTGATCCTATGTTGAAACTTTGTCCTTGCAAACGATCCAAATACAGTGTATCTATTCCATTAGACGCAGTTACAGTTATTTCTGCTCCTGTTCCTGTACCACCTGCCGTTGAAGTTACAATTCCAACCAAATCTCCAACGGAATATCCATTACCCCTATTAACAATAGTTGCAATTGTGACCTTTCCTGTAGTATTAATCGTTAAATCTAATGTTAATCCAGAACCTTGACCAGTAATTGCAAATGTGCTTACGTTTGTCTGGGAAAGACCACTATAATTCTCTCCAGATGTTGTAACACCTACCGATGCAACAGAACTTCCTGTTCCAACAACATATCCATAGTTAAATGATTTCGTGCCATCACTAACTTTTCTTCCGGGAGTTAATACAGAAGTTAATCCTGGATTGCTAGTAGATACAATTCCAACTGTTGCTTTTCTTGAAAATGTAGTAATTGGATTTTTAGTCAAATTTTGAACATAACTGTTACTTTCATCTAAAGATGGATTATAAAAAATTGCAGTTCCAGAATTAGAAGTAAAGTTTGCCTTATACAACTTAAATTTCAAATCTTGATAGTCGTTGGCGCTCCACTCTCCACCATTTTGTGACTTATAAAGTCTACCAATAGCGAATTGTTTTGTATATCTCACACTTTCCGCATTTGGCAGTGTTGCAGTATTGACTGCATTTTCTCCCATTTCAGCAATCCAAAGTTCATATTCAATACTTTCTGGCGCTAATGCTACAATTGCATATTGGCGACCAGGTGCAAGATAAATTGGGTAGTCAAAAATAATTTTTGTAGGTAATTCGGCATTATTAGATATTACAATATCTTTTGGATATAGAGTTTTGGATAGACCTACTCTTTCTAATGTTGGAGCTCCAAATTCAACATTTCTTACTTCAATCGTTATTGGAGAATTTCCAGAATCGATGGAAGCAAAGAACAAATCTACAGCAGTTAAGAAACAACCATTTGAATCATCATCTAAATTATTTCCTACATCTTTTCCAAAATTGCCACCAACTGTAAATGTTTGTGCTAAAGGATCTTGACGAACTGTTATTAATGTCGTAATTTCTGTTCTAACCTGCCTTTGTTCCCAAACACCTTCAGATCTATAAACTGTTTCTGCGGAAGAAATTAACTTACTACCTGGAAGAGGTGTTTGATTTGATGAACTAGAGGTTAACTTGTAAGATTTTGCTCCAGTTTCAATTCTGACTTGTGGTGGTGGTGTAGTGTGAGGATTTTTTAAGAAGAATGATCCTATTAAATCCCCATAATTATCTGATATAAGTCTCAAATCTTTTATGTAAGCAACTGCACCGCTAGTTTGACCTATTAGTTGCATTCCATTAGTTACATATCCACTATATTTTCCTTGAGCCTCCTCGGAAAGAGAAAAAGTATCTACATTAAGAGTATAAGATGATCCCGAGTAACTTTCTGGAAGACTCAATTCTCTATTATATGGGTTGATATTAAATACTTCTGTTGGATTGTTGAATGGTCCAAACTTATGATTTGAAGAAGCTACTCTAAATCTAATTAAAGTTTTTCCTTGCGATACACCTATTACTGTTTCTCCAACTTCAAAAACTCCATTAGATCCATAATTTTGTAAACTGACATCCGGAGATATCTCAATAAGTTTTGGAATGAAATCTACAGATCCGTTTCCATCAAGGAATTGATAGAATCTAGTTAATGGTTTCAAATTGGATGCCTCAAATCCAACATTACGGGATCTCATATATTTTTCGTTTCCACTAGAAAGTAATACATCTCTACTACTAATTGAAGTCGAAACTGAATTAGATCCTCCCCCTAATACTATTGTTCTATTAGTAATTGATTCTTCAAGTCTAATAACTCTAACCCAACTGTCCACTTCTGGAGACAAACCTATCGTCCCCACATATTCAACAACATGAAATGGATTAACGTTTTCTACTTTAGTAGCAATAACTTGCTCAATCCAATCAACCTCAGTATAATTTAGTGTTACAAACTGTCCAGATTTTTTAACATTAGAATCAATTAAATCAAAGTTCGTGCTTAAATCTAAATTTTCATCGGATATATTTACACTTGGTGCTATCTGACTCTTTAAACTATTTGAAACAACTACAGGTCTTAGTAAATTGTCAACAGGATCAACTTGTATAGATGAGAAATTTTTATCTATTAAATCGGTGTTTCTAAAGTCATCAGCAAAGAAACCTGTTTTAAATCTATCTAATCCATCAGCGTCTTGAATTTGTAAAGATTTTGTGTTTACTTCCAGTAACGATAAAGAAGTTACCCTTTCAAGATCTGTTAATCTATCATCAATTTTACCAATGTCTCTCATTGTATATCGTCTATTATCTGTAATAGATAAAACTGCTTCAGATGGACTGTACAAATAAGGTGGTAAAATAATGGTTGCAATTTCCATTATTTCTCCAGTTCTTGTAGATTCTTTTGGATTGGTTGATGAAATTCCCTTATCTAAAATAAAGTTTCCAAATTTATCCAAATAAATCTTATCTATTCTACCCAGATAATGGTCATAACCAATTAAAGACTCTCCATTAGGTGTGAGAATTCTTGTCGGTTCAGATCCAAAAGATCTAGAAGAAAAATCAAATGGTGATGCTGTAGCTGATGTGGGCGTAAATATAGGAACTCTTGGTCTAAAATCTAAAACATCTGTGAGTCTAGTTGTTTTTCCACCAATTGTTGGTATTTCGTTTTCATATCTATCTTCCGAATAACTAAGCACAGTAAATAAATCTCCATCCTCATTTGATGGAACTGTATAATAATCAAAGATGACTAAAATTTTTCTAGATGGTTCGGCGGCACCTCTTCTTCTCACTAATCTAGAATAATCATAATACTGTTCCTTTTGACCTCCATCTAAAATAAAGTTATTCGTTATATTTTTATACGCTCCAACCGTAATTAATTCAATTTCTGTAGATAAATTGGACTCTTCAAAGGTGACAATTTCATATCTAGAAAATCTATTTTGGTTTAAATATACAACTCCAAGTGTGTTTGTAGATGGTTTAGTTACGACTCTAGCAACACATCCATTAGTTCCTATAATGTTTTCTCCAATAATGGCGTTTACATCAACGTTAGCAGTTGCATTAAATTGTATGGTATCCAAAATAGGATCGGAGGAATCTAAAGACTCATATACTGCAACAATTTTTACTACATCTGGATGATTTAAACATATCTCTTCATCTTGAACTCTTAAACCATAATATTCATTATAAGTTAGTCCATCATTAACTGATGTACTAATTCCGCTTCCAGATTCTTCATATTTTGAAAAAGATATATTTACTGTTTTACTTGCATTATAAGTTTTTACTTTACTCTTAATTCCATTTTTTAATATACTAGAATTTACTACAATATCAGATTCATTAGCATCTAAACCACGTATAGTTACAATATTTCCAGAAAGAGAAAATTGATCCGAAGTAACTGTCGCTATTCCACCACCAGAATAATGAACTGAATAGTTTTCTACATCAAAAGATCTAAAGAAAGAACTACTAATTCCTAAAACCTGTGCGTCTGAGAAAGATAATACTCCAGAGGCATCAGTCGATTCTCCAGTTATTTGATATGATAATGAAAGATTTGAGTCCTCCAAATTTATAGATGAAATATTTTTATTGGGAAGTTCGGAATATAAAAATCCTTTTTCTTGATTTCTAATATTTGAAATTCCTAGGGCAAAGGTCGTTTGTACTGACGAAGTTGGTAGACCGCCATTAAAAACTCCCGTTACAGTAGAAATTCCAGAAACTGTCATTGATGTTCCGGTTGAATCTACAGAAACAACTTTATTAAATGTTTCTAAATTCAATCCAGATACTTGATATCTTATTATTGAACCTGTTGAAATTCCAGCAAAGTTTTTTCCAGATCCAGTTACAACCCCATTTGTTTCAATTGTAATTTTATCAAAAGGACTAAATCCTTTTGGAGTCAATTTTTCCAAATATGCGTCAGCTACAAAAGCGTCTGGGAATCCAGACCCAGAATTAGAGGATTGGAATACTGATTTAATATCTGAAGAATTAAAAACTCTTATTGAAGATATACTTCTTGGAGTTGTTTCAACTCCATTTATAATTAATTGCTCACCCCTTATAAAAGATCCCGATGTTTGTCTAAGAGTTATTTTTGTATTTCCATTACCATTATAAACTGCATATCCACTAGCCCCACTATTCTTTCCTTTCACAAAAGATGATATTGGAAGTTGTGCCGTTGATAGAGATTGATTTAAATTTAATTCAGTATAAGTTTGGACATCATACAAGTATAAATCCCAAACTGTAGATGAATTAACATACTTAGAATCTGTTAATTTAAAAGTATAAACTCTTGCCTCTCCTATTTTATTTCCTGTAGCAGAAGACGTAGATGATCTTAACTGATCATATAATCCTATAGTTTGTTTATGTTGGGCAACTCCAACTACATTATTAACTCTTAACAAATTTCCCATTTCAAATGGAACATTTATTCTTTGAAACTGAGTGTCTCTAGGTTTTTCTACATCGAGGATTGTAGTTTCTGTTTTTTGAACGTCATAACCTCTTACATATGCTTTTCCTGGAGAAACTTTAACACACATTAAGTCAGGTGATGGTGTATTGCCCTGACTGGTTTTTTCACTATCTAAAAATAATCCATCATTACCCAACCTATCATTTAAAGAGTTATTGATAGTAATAGAGAATGGATCAGTGCTATAATCTCCAGACTCATCATAAGTTCTTTGTGCTAGATAGTCTCTTATTAACGAATATTGACTGCTCTTTGTCTGTATTTTTTTTATATTACCATCACCAACACGCATTAATTCGATAAAGTCAGTATCATTAAAATCACTTAACTCTTTTTTAATTAGATTTGTAGATATTTTAAATCTATCTGCACCTGGCGCTGCATAATTAGTAAAACCCTTTGCATTATCGTATAAACTACTATCTTCTTTATATGTTACTATCTGTTCTTCTATTTTTAAACCAATTCTATAAGATGGTGTATTATTATAATAATCTAAAATTATTGTCTCTTTGTTGACTTTTACAAAATATCCTCTTATGAAATAAATTCCATCATCAATTGAAACTGAAGATCCTATGGCAGTTGCATTTAAATCTATTAAGGATGCAAAAGTTGTATTTGCGGAAATTGTAGTATTTCCATAAACAATATCTTCGTTGCATGTTAAGTTTTCACCATCCAAAAATGTAGATTCTATAAAATTATTGTCGGAATCTAAGTATTTTACATAAATTGTTGGATACTCTATCTCAGAATTTACAAGTTGTACATATTGAACTCTGGCAGTAACTCCAGAAGAATCACCTTTAATTTTTTTTCCAACTAATTTATCCAAATATAAACTTATATCTACACCGAAATTAGTTAAGTTTAATTTAACGGCATAGAATTGCGAATCAAAAGTAACTCCTCCAGGAATTACCATTGATCCTTCTTTGAATATATGACTACCAAAAGTTTCTACTTGATTTTGTAATAAAGACTGTAATGTAGTTAATTCTCTAGCTTGAACAGGTCTTCCTGGATTAAACAGAACTTTATAGAACTGCTTAGATGAATCAAAATCATCAAAATAAGGACTAATGTTTAGGTTTGTGTTTTGGGCCATTTTTTAAAATTCCAGGATAATTTTAACGTCTTCTTTTTGCCTAGAGTTTCTTTCTACTAAGGGTCTATTATCAATGTAGATTATATCCCCCGATCCTTTATTTATCTCAGGAGTAGATAATCCATTATTGAACTGTGTTCCTAAAGAAATTAATTTATTTCCCGTTGGATTTGTTGTAATTCCAGTATATCCAGAAAATACCACTCCAGAAAATCCACCTGTAGATGTGACTGGTTCGTTAGATGATGAATCAAATTCTATGACTTTACCGTCAGTAGAAACACCAATATAATCAGTTTGATTTATAAATGTTGGATGGAAATATTTTGTTCTATCTTGAAAATATTTTAGAACTTTAGTTTCTGAATCATATGATGCAACATATCCATGTGCCGTTCCTGCAGAAACTTCTTGAGAAATTACATCTCCTATAGTGGGTATAGTTCCACTTACTGAAGAAAATCTGATTCCATACAAAGATGAAAACTCATTTTCGGAAAAGATAGCGGTGGATCCAAAAGAAATGGGATTTTTTAAAATTCCAATTCTCGAAAACTTTGAGTCTATTGGAAAGTCTCTGGTTGAGTCATCAAATCTAGCATATACCAATACTTTATCAGTTCCCAATTCTTTATACAAATCATATCCGTGTCCCATAGATGGTGGTATGATTGGTATCAATTTTGCATTTGTGGTTGCACTTCCATTTAAGGTATCTAAATCAACCATTGCATAACTATATCCTTTTCCTCCAGAAGATATTTGTATGTTTGTTATCTTACCACCGACAACATCCACGACAGCTTGAGCTCCTGTTCCGTCTCCTACAATATCAACAACTTGTCCTAAACCACTCGCATAATTACTTCCCCGACTCTCAATATAAACTTTTTTTAATTGGTTTTCATTTATACTAGAATCGCCATTTTCTCTAACCGCAATAATTTGTGGATCAGTAGTAGTTCTCCAATTATTTGGAACTGTAATATACTCTGTAGAATCAAACTTAATAATGTCGCTAGGTGAAACAGTAAAAAGATATTTCCAAAGATATCCATCGCCACTTTCTCCAGCTTTAGATGGTTCTAAATCTGTAAACGTTGGTTCATCTTGAGATGAATTTCCAACAGTATTAGTTCCTGAAGATCCATTATCTATACAAATATAAACTTTATATTCCGAATTCATTACATAATAATTTGCATCATATAATCTTGTAGATTGTGTAATAGGTGATGGATTTGAAATACTATAATCATGCCTATACATCTCATATTTTGTTCCCTGTATCCAGTCAACTCTTCTTATAAGTCTTCTTACATTTGAAGAGGTAACTCGTTTTCCAAATAACATCGTTTCATGATAATGATTAGAATAGTCAAGATTATCAATTGGACTGGGGGTATTGGTATCCCAATCATCTGTTCTGCCAAATCCTACAGATGCTGGATTTGGTAAACCCAAAAATACATAATATGAATTAGAACTGTTTTCTATAGATTCAATAAAATTATTTGTATTGAGTATTCTAAACTGATCCGTTACAATTGCAGACATATTAATAAGCTTTTAATTATATTTATATCTCATTCTAAATTCTTCTTCAATGCTCCAGAATCTCTAAATCCATATCCTCTTCTTTGAATTGTTGGGAATGTGCTTAATCCAACATCGATTGTATTTGCGGTAACTCCTATGGATATTGGTGAAGAAGACCTACTAAATCCACTTAATTTACCCCACGAAAACTTACCAATTTGAACATATCCAAAAGTTGATATTCCAGATATAACTGAGTTTGATTGTACATTACATATAATTGATGCATTTGTTGATCCAACAGATGTAAATGAGTGAATTTTATACACATTATCTGCAAAAGTTGTTCCAATTCCAACAATTTCTGAGTCAGAATTATCAATAGAAGTTACTCCATTCCCAACTGTTGTGTCATAAATGTAAATTGGATATCCTGTTTGCAATCCAGTAGATACGAATGTTGTAGGAGAGAATACTTGTAAATTAAATTGATATGCTAAATCAGTTCCAACACCAGTTGTTGTAGTTATACCTGTTATTATTCCACTAAATCCTTGAACATTTGTTATTCCGATAATTGATTCAACAGATGGACTTGGAAGTGGAACAATAACTTGTGGTGGTGTTAGAATACTATATCCAAAACCAGGATTTGTTATAACTGGTGATGAAATAGAACCGTTTACTATTGATACGGTCGCTGTTGCAGTTGTTCCAACCCCAACTCCAATTTCCTTTGGTGATGATATTTTAATTTGAATTGTTGCTCCACTGTAACCACTACCTGCATTATTAATTGTTAAAGCACTGATTGTTCCTGCTGCCGAAACTACAGCTGTTATAGCAGCCGAAACAGGATCATTTCCATTTACGATTAGTGCATTTACTGAAGAAATAACACCAGATCCCTCGTTTTCTTCATAATTAAAAAATTGTGCATCATCTACAAAAACTTCAGAATCTGATGAATTTAAGTCGTATATTATTTTTGCAGTTGGATAAACTCTAGATTCTAAAGAGTCTCTAGACTTATAAACAAACTCACTATTAATAATTCTGTCTTTTTTCTGCTTTATCCATGAGAGTGAACGTTGATTTTCTTCATCTATTCCATCTCTATTATACAAGTTTGTTTCAATAATATCGGAAGAGAAAATTCTATGGACAGATCTTTGTTCTTGATCAACAGTTGATGGAATTGTATTATTTTTTCTCAACCTTATATTATCACCTGGTTTGATAGTTTCAAATACTGAAATTAAATTACTATCTTCACCACGCGTGCCTCTATAGAAGAAAATTGCAACATTATCTTCTGGTTTTGGTGGACTTGCAAATATTACTGAAGACCCTCCTTCAAATGAATATGCTTCACTTGGTTCTTGAAGAATTCCATTAATAAAGATTAATAAAATAGAAGACAAATCAATTTCTACTGATGCCGAATCATTTTCATCAACTTCAAAATTTAATAAATTCGAATTATAATAAAGTGGGAATCTTATTCTCACACCATTTTGTAAATTTTTAATACTATCAATATAATCTAATTCACCAAACTGCCATGCTGCAAATGAATCTGTAAATGTATCGACAACAGTAAGTTCAAACGTTGATAGTGGACTTGGTAGTTCTTTTGCGGTAACTAGTCCCACAGGAGTAATTACATCACCCTCAACATAACCATATCCACCTCTCTGAACACTGAATCCAGAAACTTCGAATAAAGTTGATCCAATTCCTGTAGTTGATGCAGCACTTACTTCAATGTTGAGTAATAGTCCAACCCCAGTATCTGTAGTTGATCCTACACCTAACCTAGAAACCCCTACACACTCAAGATTTGAATATGATGGTGAAGGAATACTGATCGTTGGTGTAACATACCCTGAACCTCCACCAATAACGTTAAAAGATAAAGAACCTCCAGCGCCAACAGTAGCAGTTATAGTTGCTGCAGACCCTGTATGACCAGGCTCAGTAACTCCTATTGAAACTATTCCATAATATCCTGATCCAAGAACATCTGTTGAACCAAAACCAACTGAAACTATAGATCCTCCTGCACCAACAACTGCTGTTACCGATGCTCCAACTAAAGGAGCATACCCAAGACCTCCAGTTGATCCTAAAGATACAATAATTCCCCCTCTTGGAAGTTGATTTTGATTTACATCTACGACGGATATTATGTCATTATCATCAAATGCTGATGATCCTGTAAAAATTATACTACTAATCCCAACAGAAGTGTTTTCAATTATTTCATAATTATTTCCTGTATTGTTTTGTGTTGATGGTGTTTGGAATATTCCATTAATAAATACAATTCCGTTTCCTCCAGTTGATCCAAGACCAACAGTGTTAATACCATTTATAGTAAGAGTATATGTTTGCCCTATACCGGTAAAGTTTTCTGATACATTATCGTACAACTGATTTGTTGAATAATTTTTTCTTAAAAATACTCTACCATTAAAGTTAGATTTTAAGTATGAAAGATTTCTTTCATCTTTAGAAGTTCTAAAATCACCATTTGGTGGATCGGTAAAGAATATTTTATTTCCACTGATATTGTATGACCCACGATATACGTTTACAGAAGTTGAATCTGTATGAGATGTTGCTGATGATCCAACAAAAGCACGATCAACTTGAACAAGATTAATTGTTCCTATTCCGGTTATTGGACCGCTAGCACTAGTACCGTAACCAATATTTACAACTTTCATGTACTCATTATTAATTTTAATAACATCTCCACTACGAATTGAAGATATTCCACTCATGGAGAAAATAGTATTTGCAATTCCAATTTGACCACCATTTCCAATTAAAGTATATGATAATAAAGAATAAGTTAGTGGATATTGAACAACATCGTCTACAGTAATGAGAGACTTTTCAAGTTTTTTAGTAGATTCTAGTGTATGTTTATTTCCAGATCCAATAGACGTAAACGTTACATAAATTCCTGCTTGTGCATAATCACGTCTTGTAGAAAGTCTAAAGGTGTCTTCAGTCAATTTAATTGGATAGACTGTTGATGGGAGAATATTTGTAACAACACCAACTGAATTTAATGTAGATCCAATTCCAACAGCAGTTGATGTTATTCCAGATAGTGAAGATCCAGCTTCATAAATTAATTCCTCTCCAGTGTTGAAAAAATGATTTTTAATTGTTATAATACTAGAAGATAAATCAAGACTATCAGAGTTTGATGGGTTAAATGATTTTTTAAATATTGGATATGTTTTGTGATTTAAATCAAAATCGAGTCTCTTAACTCTTTCTCCAGATATTCCACCATATTCAATAAAGTCTATTGACTCTTCAATTACACCATATTCTAAATTATTTGGGATGTTTTCTTTATCTATGTTAGTGTATATTAGTTCACTATATGAGAATAGATCTACATTTTGTTGAATATTTGGATCCGCATAGAATTTTAGTTTAATATTATTTGACTCTATTTCTACACCAAATGTTCCTATTCCTGTTGTACTACCAACGGACAATAACGGATAATTTGTGGAATAAGTGTTGTTTTCTGTGTTCAAAATTGCTATTTGATGTAAAGCACTGGAAGACCCAACACTTACACTAACAGTAGATTTAATAGTAGTAAAGTTTTCTGCAGATTCTGATATTATTGTTGCTATTCCAGATGTAGACTTAACGTAGTTTGATTTGTAAATAGATGTAGATTCTGTCCCTTCAACTTGATCTTGAACTTTATATCTAAATGTTCCTATTCCAAGAGTAGAAGTTCCAAATCCAACTACTTTAGATCCAACTGTTATTATATTTGATCTATCATTATCAAAGTTTAGACTGATTACGCCATTTTCTAATGATGCATCAAGTGTACCTATCTTGTTGAATGATTGACTAGAAGATGTTCTTTCTGAGTCAAAATAATATTCAGACAGATATGTATTTGATCCATCGTGTGATAAGTATACATCAACGTAATTCATTTCATCTGCAATTTTATCTTTTACGTAAAGATTAAAGTAGAAAGAATTGTATTGTGTTGATGCAAATGAAACTATTGAGGTTGTTCCAATACCACAAGTTTTAATTCCAGACGTTAGTTTAACTAAACCAAAGTTAGTAGTACCAGATCCAATAATATCTGTTGCAAATTTGTTTGATAGAATTTTAATATCATAATCAAGAGTGTATGGATCCTTTGGAATAAAGGTCAGATTATTATTTTCATTTTGCTCCAATAATTCAAAAGTTGCTATCAAACTATCTTTGTTTGACAGAGATAGTTTTTCTAAAATGTATCCACTTTGTCCATTTTTAATAATGACAATCTCATTAATTTGATACTCAGTTTGATCAGTTGATTTAGTTTGAATTAGATATCTAAAAAATCCATCAATACTTTCACTAATAGTATCAACTATATTTTGACTAGAGTCCTCAACTCCAGAGTTACTAAATTGTGAACTTATATCATCAATTGATATTACTCTATTTGATGTGCAATTAATATAACTACTTAGTTTTTTATTCAACAAATTAACAAATTTTGAGGTGTTATTTAAAACATCTACATCTTGGGACAGGTCAAAGATATTAATCTCATCAATTCTGTTTTCGCCAATAATGTTTACAATTTCAAGAGTTTCATTCTTAGTTGTTTTTATTCCAACCGATATGGATTTTTGAATTTGGGTATCTGCAAAATTTTTCATTCCGGATGGATGAACCAATCGGTTAACTGGCGTCGATAGAGTATCCCATTTCATGGGACTCTTAATAGTGTAAGACAAGTTTTGATAATAATCATTATCAGAAGTTACTTGTTGGTCATCATTTAATTTTCCAATATCATTGTTCCATCCCCTTTCTTCCGTTAATGAATGGGAAATCTCAAATATACCACGACCTTCTGTTATTTTCTTTATTGTTGCTATTGCACCAGATTTAGACCCTTTTATTTTTTCTCCAACAGATAATTCATAGTCGCCGGTGACTTTTATTAGATTTCCTAATGATTTTGTGATGTATAAGTCAATATAATTATACTGATTATTTGAATAAGATAAAAGTTGCTCCCCAACAATAAATTTAGCATATTCTTTATTAACATCGAAAATTGGATAATTTTTGATGTTAATAATGCTAGGTAAAGAATTTTGACTTGTATTCGCTATTCCAGGACTTGTGGTATAGTCAGAAACATTAAATTTCAAAACTGCAGGATTAGTATTTTGATAATCTGTTACTGTAAAGAATCTGTATCCATAATCACTGGAATTATACCCACTACCAGAATCGTAATTTGCAATTCCTTCAACAAAAATTGAATCTCCAATATTAAATGGTGGAGTTTGATTGCTAAATCCCTGTATGGGTGTAATTAAATAACAAGTTATTATTCCAGTATTACTTGTTTCTACCGTGTTAATTGAAATACCATTTGTATTATTAATAGCAATAACTTCAGTAAGGTTTGAAGAAACACCATAAACTGGTTCTACTACTTCAACAGAACTGATAGTTTGTCCATTTAGTTTTGCTGATAGAAATCCACTGTCATAAACTTCTCTTGTTACAGAGTCGATAGTAATTAAATCTGGAGCATATTCATAATAGTTCCCACCACTAGAGACTCCTACAGAATAAATTTTATTAAGAGATATCAGATCTATCGATGGTGAAATAAATGCTGATGGTTTTAATGTTTTATCTGATGGATATTCAAATCCAGAATTTATTACTCTAATATCATTTATTTTTCCTATTTTACTAGATTTTAGTAAAATATCTGCACCAGATCCATCAATGGTTTCTACACCAATAAAGGATGGTAAAGATTTATACCCACTTCCACTAGATAAGAACTTTATTTTGCTAATTCCACCAGTGGTAGTGGTTGAGTTTGTAGTATATTTTAGTGTATCACAATCTGATTCGGTATATGAAAGTTTTTCTGGTTTTGCAGTTAATGATAATGTAAAGGTGGTTTGTCCAATACCAGAAATTGCATATGTTCCGTTATAAACACTATTGGTGAAGATAATAGTAGAAGCATTTACAACTTCAGTATCTGATGTGCTAATATATCCACCCTTTTCTAGAGTATAGTATAGTTTTTCTGGAAGATTTTCAGAATAATTTAAAGTCAATGCTGCGTTGGTTGATACTCCTACGGTTCCTAATCCAGAAATATTAAAGTTTGAATCAGATTCAACTGATGTAAACTCGTGGTTAAAACTTGAGTCATAATAAAGTTTAAAATTATAACCAACTAGTGAACTGTCCGATAAATTAAATTTGATATTATTATTTTTAACTGGTCTTAGTGTTGGATTTATCAAACTAATTGTTTGAACTGCTCCACCAATACCAGTAATATTAATAATTGTTGGAGAGGAACTAACAGAGTCAATATATGTTTCACATAAATTAATTGTATCATCATCTATTGTATTAACATAATAAGATCCTGTTTCTAGTCCAGCAGCAACTAAGTCCAAAGATTCATAATATACTTTATCTCCGGTTTTTAAACTATGTGACGTAATACTTATAGTATTTGTCACTGTGTTAATTCCTGATGAACTAAAACCTATAGGATTAATCAGAATATTTTGGCGGTTTCCATCAAGTTTAATGTAGACTGATTCATAAGTTTGAATTCCTACCGTTAATGATGGTTGTACATTTAACTTTATTTCATCCCCATTAGATAAATTATGGGATGTTGAAACTGAAACCGTTGTTTTGAACTTTTGTATGTCTAAAGTTACTTGATTATAATCTGTTTCAAATGAATACTCATAGTTATTTGAATTTGCCCCATTTGATACAAAAAATACTTCGTCAGAATTTATAGACGTTTTAATTCCAATTGTATTTTTAGATTTGTTAGTAACATAAACAGTTTGCGATATTCCCGATTGGGGAAGATTAAACGGTGTTCCAGAAAAAGATGTTGAAATTGATAGTGAAGAACTTGAAGAATTTGGTTTTTTAAATATTACTTTTTGATTATTTTTAAATGGATGATTTTCAATATAAACTGATTTTGTGGGAATCAATCGATTAAATGTTGCTACTCCAACTGTAGAAAATCCTAATGCAAACGTTGTGGTGGATGTTATACCAACACTTAATCCTAGTCCAACAGATTCTGATGGATTGAAATATATTGTTTCATTGATTTTTGAATCGAAATAGTTTGTTTTTTGAGAAATTGTAAACGTGTTAGGAACAAAATTTACTTTTGTTGTTGCAGTATGGGCAGCACCAACGTCTCTACGGACTCTTATTATTTTTTTATCTTTGAATACATTTAAAAGTAATAAAGATTCCGATTCTATAACAACAGTACTACCAATAGAAACATCACTAGGAATTTCACTTATGTAAATATCGGTAACAATCCCAGTTGATGCGTTTGCTGGGACGTTTTGTGTTATTTTTGAACTATATGATGATATTCCAATAATTTGAGATTTTTTAATACTACTTAGTGTAGTATTGATTCCTGTTATGGCAACTAAATCACGATCTAGTAGATTATTGTTTGGAGACACTTTAACTTTTAGTGTTTCACCATTTTCCCAAACAACAACAGAGTTACTGTAAGTGTCAATCGAAGTGTTTAAAGATACAATATCTTTTCCAGTGACTTCTGAAACTTTTGCTCTAACCCCAGATCCATTTGTTTTTGAATTATCAAACAGTAAATATTCATTTACCTTGTATCCTATTCCATTACTTACAATTTCAGCACTTTCTATTGACCCACTAGAAACAGATTCAATTTTTACATCTTGGTTTGCGTAGTCATATGACTCAAAAATAAAGTCATTAGAAGATCCTGGATTATTAATAGCATATGGGAAAGTATTCCTAAGTAGTGAAGAACTATTAAAATCAAATGACTGATCTAAAACTTCATTTTCCGAAATAAATTCTGTTCTAAAAGAATTACCAATAAAATATGGGAAAGATGAAATTCCCACATTTGAAGGATTTATTGTTGCAAAATAAGCATAAACTCCATCTTCAAATTCTGGAGTTTTGCAAAATCTACCATTGTGAATATCAAGATCACCAGATCCATCATATCTATAATCCTCTACAAAGAATCCAGCTTCAAATCCGGATGGTCTATTGGTTACATTTGATGTATCCAATTTATATCCGGTTTGTATGATTGATGTTGGTGAGTTGCTGTCGTCAGGATCAGAATATCCATAGGGTCCATAAATTGGATTTCCATCATAAGACCATCCAATTAAAGGTGAATGGAATGAAGAATTATTATCATTGAATTCATTTTGTAATTTTATATCATAGGCAGTAACAGAATATTGTAGTCCATCATTTCCAGGACTTAAAACTTCATTTCCATATCTAAAGTTTTTATTAACTGTAAGATCTCTAATGTTAAAATCTAAAAATAAATTTTTTCCAGATGGTTTTACCAAAATTGACGTTGTGTTTTGAGTATATCCAATTCCCGGATTAACTACAACAACGTCTTCTATAACTCCATTTACTATCACTGGTCTTAATTCTGCACCAGTTCCATCTCCATTTACAATTAAATCTGGTAGAGAATGGTATTCAGATCCACCGAATTGAGTATAAACTTTTTCTATTGATCCGTTAACAACTATTGGATATAATTGAGCATTTTTTCCAGATTTGATTGAAAAACTTGGTCTTCTATGTAAATTTAAAATTGTTGATCCATAATCTTGACCTGCTTCATACAAATATGCATCGACAATATTTCCTCTAATAATGGGTGTAGATGTTATAATTCCAACAGTTCTTGAAACTGTTCCAACACCTGATGATGAATAATTAATTACAAAAGAAATATCCGGATATTTAAAGTATTGATATCCAGAACCTGTAGATGTAAATTTAACTGTTTTACGTCTTTCAAAATCAGAAATTGTTGAGTTAGATGAAATTATATTTTCACAAAGACTAAAAGAATTATCACTTATTTTTAAGATTTTATATTCTTTATTCGTAGATAATCCAGAGATTGGGGAAGTTTGATAGTCATATTTTACAATATCACCATGTTTAAAACCATGGTTATTAAAATTAATTGTATTATGTATTGTAGATATTCCTGTTGGTTTTACTATTAATTGTCTATTTTCATATCCATCTCCACCATTTATAACTTTAATTTCTTTTAATGTTAAAAGTGGATTAGCAGATTTGAATATATGAATTCCACTATTCCCTATAGTTGTAAATCCAACTGTATTAATTCCAGCAACATAATCAAAGTTATTGTTATATAGTTGAATCGTGGTGTTATTAATTACTTTGGTATAATACGTTGATCCAGACTTGATGGTTAATCCAGAACTTGTATTTGATCCTTTAAAACTACCAATTCCTATTGCAGAATTTCCATTAGAATCATAAATTATTTGGTCTCCATTGTTTAACTTGTGATCAGTTAAAAATGTTATAGTTTCATTTATTGAGTCTAATCCACCACCATCCGAAACACTTTTTGCATTAAATCTAATACTACGTGTTGATTTACCTAGAACTGGTTTAAATTCCGACCCAGATCCATTTCCACCAGTTAAAGCTATCGATACTACTGAATCTAACCCAATTTCTTGTGGGTCAACCAAAACTTTTGAAACCGATCCTCTAATTACTGGTCTTATTTTTGCTCCAGTTCCACTAGAATCTGTTATTACAATTTGTGGTGGATTTATAACGTCGAAATTACTTCCACCATTTACAATCTTTACATCATTTAATGGGCCATAATAAATTTTGTCCTCAGACTTATAATTGGATATTTCTACACCATTAATTAGTATTCCTGTTTTTTCCGAAAAAGTTTCAGTTAAATTTTGGTCATACGCTTTGGGAGATAAAGAAAACTTTCTTAAAATATTTTGTGCCGATATTAATCTTGATTTTTGTGACTCCAAAATAAAGTAGTGAGGACCACCAGATTGTGACCCTTCAAATTCAACATAATTTTCAGTTCCAACAAAAGATCTAGAAGTGTAAAGTCTTATTTGATTTAAATTACCTAAAACTTCTACAAAATAATCGCCAGAATCTAGTCCAGGAATGGTAGTTGATGCTGAGTAATAATGTACTTTATCACCACTAATAAAAGGCACGTTTGATGCAAAGGAAATAATTGAATACTTTTGAGTTAACGTATTAAATCCTAAAACTTGAGGCTCTATCGCATTTGTGATAGAAACTTCAAATAAGTTTTCCGTGATTGTGTATGATGGTAATGAATTAGATGCGACATAAAAATAATCTTCACCATCACTATATGCATTTTGTATATCGCTTATCAGAGAATTATTTCCAAACTTTAAAGATACTCCAGAACTAGAACATTTTTTTAATTTTCTTCTAATATCATATTTTTCACCAGACACTGGTTGGAATCCAAATAAATCTCCTAAAATTATTTGATTTGTAGTGTAATCAATACTTACAATATATGGAGGGCTATTTAATGATGAGACTATAGTTTGCTCATCCCTTTTTAAAATATCTACAAAATCTCCAGATTTTAAATTAGATTCATCGACAGAATGATTTAGAGTAAACGTTGCTCCAGATATTACATCAATTTTGTATCTAGAATTTGTATTGTAAATCCAACTATTTGAAATTTTTTGCTTATATGTCTTAACATCTGGATTTTTTATATTTTCTCCTAAATTTTTTACATTTATTATTTGATTTTCATCAACAAAAAATGATTCAGATGTTGGTATAAATGTTGAAATTAGTCCCGTTAATCTTAACTCTACTTTTTTAGTTAAATCTCCATTTTCATATCCATAAACATATTCATCGGATCTAATTTGACTCGCAGTTGAAATTTCTTCAAAAACTCCAGAACATCCATAAAACTGATTTACACTTTTACTAGTATATGCAATTTTATTATTTCCAGAAACTAAACTTCCAGTTTGACCAAATCCTATAGTTGAGTCTACTGTGATGATTGATGATCCAATAGAAACTTTTTCCGAAATTAAAGATTTTCCAGGAACAGAAAAATTTCCGGTAACATCGGATTCTTCATCATAACCAACAAACAAAGACAATTTATAATAAGAAATACCTTTTCTAGTTAAAATTTCAACCTCAGATACAGATGCATATGTGTTGTCATCTGTTGATTTTCTAATAGATTGTCCAACTAATTTTGTTGGATCGCCGGATAATAATTCCGCAACAAATATTTCTCTTCTGATGTACTCTGAAGATGATGGTTTAATTAAATAATTTTCTAAATTAACTATTTTTGGTGTTACATTATATAAAATATTAAACAATATTCTAAAGGATTCATTGGTTCCTTTAGACTGATAAAAAGATTTTACTTCTTTTAGAAAATTTCCTACATTTAATGATGAAACAAAATTTTCATCTTCTAGACCTGGGGACAAAAAATACTTAAGTTTTTTATAAAATTCTTTTAGAAAGAGAGAACTTAAATTTTGTATTTTTGCTCCAGATGTATGAGCAGATGCACTACTGGTTGAAAATACTAATTCGGTCGGATCATCATCACTTACATAGTCTGTAATTGCACTAAATCCTCTAACACAATCAATAAAAGAGGTGGTGGTTTTACTTTTATATGTAATTATTTCATCATCTATTTTCAACAACCCATATTGATCTGGAAATCCTTTCGTGCTAGAAACATTTACTACATTATCTGACGTAGTTATGTTTGCTGATAATGTAGATAGATCAGCAACTACTTCTGGAATTAAATTATCTAGTTTTAAATATTGATCTAAATTTTCAGCAATATCGGATGGTCCGCTTTGATATTCCTGAGAAATATAGTATTGTTTTAAGAAATCAATTACTTTTGGGCTTTCTTCTAATATAAACTCTGGGATTTGATTTTCAATAATTTGCTGAACTTTTACCCTACTTTCAAAACCAGTCTTAATCATATTACGACCTCTTTAATTCCCCGTTTGAATAACTTGAAGTATAATAATCTCTAGTAAACACTACACCAGATATATCGTCTCCAGACGAAATAACGTCTCTTACCATATTTATGTTGCTTTTTGAAATGTTAAAAGTTAAATATAAATCTTTCAATCCAACAATATCATTTGACTCTGGTATGGATTGTATTTCAATTATTGAGTTATCCAAAACTGTTGATACAATGTTAACAGTGTTAATGTTAATTTCACCTCTATCATAATCAACTATTCCAGCTGATTTTGAAACAACACGCATTGATCCATCACTCAGTGGTTTAACAATTGCTATTATACCCTTACCACTTCCATCCAATTGTCCAGATGAATTTTTATTTGGAATATCTGTTAAATAAACGATATCTGGGTCTGCGGATATTTTAAATCCCGTTGATTTAATATTATATCCTTTTGCGTCTATATGAAATTTGTTACCAAAGCAAATTTCATACTGGGCAAATTGATTAATAAGAGCTTTTAAATCTCTTCTAATTCTAATCTTTGTAATATTTGATGTAATTGACTTATCTGTATTATCAATAATTTGCAATAGTTTACTATATTTAAATCTTCCCCCAAATTTATTAATGTCCACAGATTGAGAATATTTTATTAAAGAGTTTTGAACTTTTGTTTTTAAAGACTCTACATTTGTTACTTGTGAAGAATTATAATAAACAGAGGAGTCAATTTCAACGTAGAGAATCTTCAAATCTACAATTTTTTGATTGATTCCAGATAAAGAAAACTGTTTTAATTTAGATAATATTTGAAATTTATTAAAATCTGAAACGAAAGTACCATTTTTTGGTTTAATACTGATTGTGACTACACCATATTCTGGCGGATCTAGTTCTTCTCCACCAACCACAGAAACAGACTCTGTATCTGGATATATTTTTTTAATAATAGATTCATAGTCTCTGGCAGTAACTGCTCTACTTTGGGACTCATACAATCTTGGAGCAAAATACTTAATTGAGTCAATACTTTCTATATCAGAACCATTCTGTGCCCTTTCGATAGTGTTAATACTAACTGTAGCAGTTGGAACAATTATTTCATCAGAAGACCCTTTTATACTCCCTCTAAATGAAAAAGAAGACGGTCCATTTCCATCCTTTCCGCTTGTTACAATATAACTTACTGTTACAATAGCACCATTTTCAAGTTTTTTACCAAAAATTCCATCACCAAATAAAATTTCATATTTTTCATCTTGAACTTCTTGTAATAAAAATATCTCAGATGTTGAAGTGACATTAATAATATTTTCAACCAGACTGTATTCTTTCCCCAATCCAGTATCTACTGCACCTTTTACATAAACAACAATTGTTGACGTATCGATAAAAGAATTATCTAAAACAAATTTTTGATCTAAAGATCCGTCAACAACAAATTGTTTTGTAAGATAAGTTCCCTCATAAACATCTATTGAACTAAAACTAGCTACTCCGTTTACAATTTTAGTTGTGGTGTTTTGTGGTATGGAAAATATATAAGTCTCTTCATTTGAATCACCAACACAAACTAGACCCGCCTGTAAGGTCGCTGTTTCAGATGTGCTTTGTGTTGAGATATTAAAAGAAATCTTTGCCCTTGCAGCGGTTCTAGAGCGAGGTACGTAACCAATATTTCTTGCTAAAGAAACCACGTTTTCTCTAAGAGTTGCTGAATCTATAAAAGATTCATTAACAATCATATTAGAGTTAAACGCGGTTATATAAGTGTTATATGCGAGCGTATCAATCAGCACAGAAAAATTAGACCCTTCAAAATCAAAGTCTGTGAAGGTCGAATTCGCCCGCAAATAATCTTTAATAGAAGTCTTTATTTGATCAAAATCGAGATTTGTAAATTTTGAAGAAGGCATTTTACCTTGTTGCCTCTAGTAAAAATGAAAATTGTTGTGTTGGAAACTCTTGTCCAATAATATCAAAATTTACAGTAACTTCAAATTCATTACTATCTGGTAATGGTAATACTTCAACGAATAAATTTTCTACTCTTGATTCAAAATTACTAATTGCAACTTCTATTTGACTCTGAATCAGAGATGCTGTACCAAAGTCAACAAAATCAAATAAACTTGATCGCACATCAGATCCGATTAAAGAATTAAAAAACCGTTCTGTAGGAATAGTTTGCACAATATTGCGAATGGATCGTGAGATAGCACGTTCATTCTTTAATATTTGCAAATCCTTTGTTACCGGATGAGGATCAAAGGACAGACTAATATCTTTAAATGATCTAGATATCCTTTGTATTGTCATTTAAACAGAAATTTCCTGTGTTTATTTATGCCTACTTCCATGCAGAACCATAATTTGGTTCTGTTCCATATTCCCAGTCATCATAATCATCTGAATTTCTTATAACTTTATGAATTTCATTCTGTTTGTTAAAGTCATGCTTCATATCATCATACATGACTTCTTTTATTATTTTTTTTGAAGGGTCAAATCCATCATAATCGGTGACTAATTTTGTAGTTCCCCACATACGATACATGTAGTCAGAATCTCTATCTACTGGTAAGTTAGACATTTTAGCTCCTGTTTTAATCTAATAAAACAGAACTTTTATAAAGGAGGTTGCTATCTCCTTATTTCTATTTAACGGTCTATTTCACGAAGAGAGTATGAGTCGGAATTGAGGTATTTTAGTATTTCAAGAGCAATTAAACGCGGATTTCCTTCACCACATGTGTATACATCTACCGCTAGGCATCCATTTTCTGGCCAAGTATGGCAGGAAACATGACTTTCTGCAAGTGCAATCACGACCGTACACCCTTGTGGAAGAAAACAATGTGAAAATGCGTTCAAAATAGTCATTTTTGCTCGATTAATACCCTTAATCATGACGTTTTGAAGAGAATTTACGTCATTAATAAGGTCAAAATCGACATTATACACCTCTAGGAGCAGGTGTTTGCCCATGGAAACCTTTTTCAACTCAATTTTCAGTAAAAAATCTATTTATTTCTGATCTAAATCAATAATTTCGTACATATAGTGATCAGATGTCTCTATTTTTCTCTTATTTTCAACAGAATATATCGTCATATCAATTTCATATCCAGGATTTTTTTGAATTCTGTTAAATGTCCAAGCATTATCATACCAAATGACTCGATTATTTGGATACGCATAGTAATTTCCAGTTTCGACTTTGAATAAATGGGCACATTTATGCTCTGGTGTCTCCGAAAAATTAAGATCTGGAACTCCTTTGTTTTCCCAAGACCAATCAAGAGTAAACATGTAAGTTCCTAGCACCTTTTTCCCGTCTGGTCGTATCAATTGCGCCTCTAAATTTGCAAGTCTTGCACGCCTTTGAACGTCAATATAAGGAGAAAAGCAGTCCCAATACATAATGTCCTCTAAAGGTTCTATTTCAGCGTCAGGACGCCAGCAAAACGCATGTAAAGGGCGTCTGGTCCAGTTTACACCATTCTCTAAAAATGCTTCAAAGAGAGGAACTCGTTTTTCTATACTCGCAACACAGTGAACATCACATTTCGTCACTTCACCATGCCCTTTCGTATGATTAAAAAGGAATTCATTGCGAATATAACAAGACCAATCAGGTAAACTATGATTTAAGTAAGCCAATCCATTTCCTCCTTTTCATAGGTGTTGAGAAGTTCTTCATCTTTCAAAATATCTCTTGTTGCATACCATGATCCATTTTCATAGTTGTATCTTACATTTTCATTTTCGTCAATGTGATTAATGTAATATGCGGCATAAGTTTTATTCAGATCACAATCAATCCAAAAACCATCTTTATCATTGAGAGTAATTGATTTTACTCTTTCATGTATATTTTCTGGAACTAAACTCCACGAAACTTTGACCTCTTTTGTAGGTTCAAATATAATTGTTCCTTTTGGAATATTCACCAAAGAAAAAACACCTACTCCGCTACAAACTTTACTAGGAGCGAGATAGGTGTAGAGTGTTAAATTATAATAAGTCATTACCTATTACTGAAACTTATATTTACGACCAGGTTTGGGTTTACGACGTTTACGTGCCGCTGCTTTTTGAGCATTCGTGCGACATGTCCAGTGCGTTTACGGTTGTCTTTATTGTGTTTACCAGTCATCCTTTTCCTTGTCCACGATACTTCTTCCTCGCCCGATTGCGAGAAGACGCGGCATACTTAGTTCCTCCACCTGCTCCTTGACGAGATTTTTTAGGAGGACCAGGAATATAAGAACTGTTCTTATTCAGTCCACCTTTTGCTTTTGTAGCCATTAGTTATTCTCCAATAAAATTTCAGTTTCAAGATCTTCAGGATTTGGAGAACCTGTCTGATAATACTCAGTAGACAAGTCCTCCATAACATTGAAATATTCTTCCTCTGTGAGGTTTGAATAAATTTTTCTTCCCTTACAAAGGATATTGTAAAATTTGTTAGACATCAAATAATCCTTGTTTTTTCGTGCCCGACTCTAATACGAGGATCGCACCAAATTTCAAATCCCGCTTCTTTTGCATCCAAACAGAATGATACATCTTCTCCACACATGTCTTGAACACTACCAGACTCAAAGACTTGCATCTTTGGTGCAAACCAAGGATACTTCATTTCAGAGTGTTCAAAAACACCGTGTTTGATCAAAAGCCATCCAAAACCTGTGTAGTCAACGGTGAATGGTTTACGACGTTTTGAAATACTATCAACAGTTTCATGATTCATCACTCCGCCGTTATTGCGAAAATCATCTTCTTCTAACCAGTGAGCAACAGATGTTGTGTGCCCATCTTCGGTTGCATACCAACCAGCAGCGATATCTTTATCCATTAATACAAGTTGATAAAACTTTTCAGTGTTAAAAACAATATCACTATCAATCCAAAGTTGCCAGTCGTAATTTAATTTACCATCCCACGGAATTTGATCTGGTCCACGCAGAACATTCGCACCTAAACATTTGCATCTTGCAAAGTTTACCATGGATGAATAGTCTTGCGAAATTTGGATACTTGCTCCGCTTTGTACTAGATCAAAGCAAAGTTGAACAAAATTTTTCAAATACGTATAAGAAACTCCGCGTCCAGGAAGACAAAATACAATTGACTTTCCTTTTACCATTTCTCTTGCTAGTGCATAATCCCATTCAGGTTCTGAGTTATTCACCACTGGAGATTTTGCTTTTACAGTAAATCCTTTAGCCATAATAGAGTGTAATTACTTCAATATCATACATTATTATCTATGTAAAGTCAATCTTCTTTGGTTTCAGTTATTACGATGCAGTCACCATCTATTTCCATGTTTACTACCGTGCCTTCATACCATCCAAACTCATTCAAAACCCATTCTGGAATATTCACATAATATTCCCCAGTAATTGGATCGACCTCTACAGTCGTAAAATTTTCCTCCGGATTTTTTCTCATCTCAATATTATCGATATTCATTTTAGTTTTATATAGGAAAAAAATTTTTATAATGGGCGGAACATTTAGATCGCTTTCGTAACACTTTGTAGGTTAGGGGGACCCATGAAATTATAAACCGCGGCCCGCGACCGCCAGGGGGGCGGCAACGGGGGGACTGCTGATTCACGAACGCATGGGGCAGGGGGTCAACCCTCCATCCCCATCGCTTCCTTCAGAGCATTGTAGGCGGTCAACCAGTGGGCGGCATCGGCGTGGTTGCCCTTGGTGCTCTCATCGGCGGCGATGCAGAGCAGGGCGGTGCGGACGGTTCCCCAGGTCCCTTCGGGCAGGGTGACGGTGGTGAGGGTCTGAGCGTTCCAGGTCATGGGTCGGTTGCGGTTGAGAGTATTGTAGCAGGTCAGGCGGCGAAGCGGTCGGCGTAGATCTGCTCCAGGCGGTATGCCTCCTCCTCCCGTGCCTCCTCCTCCAGGTTGCCCTCCAGGGTTTGGCGGCAGTGGATCAACTCATGGATCAGGGTCACCACGTACTCAGAGCGGGGCAGGTCACGCTCCACTTCCACCAGGAACTCATGCCCGTCCTCCTGCTGCCAACCGACCACACCCTCAGAGGTCAGGCGGCGGTGGTGAACGGTGACGGTGGCAGCACCCAGCAGCGGTTCCTGATCCAGCATGAAGCGGTAGACCTGCTGGGCAAGGCGGGGGCGTTGCTTCTGTCCTGAGGTGAGCAGCATGGGTCGGTTGCTTTGGTTCCCATAGTATAGAGCCCCCACCCACGGAATGCGGGCAGGGGGTGGACGGTGGTCAGATTGTCACCAGATGATCGGGGTGCCGTCGGCGGCGGTGGCGGTGCCTGCCTCAGCGTCGGTGGCGATGCTCTCCAGGATCTGTAGGATCTGTTCGCCGTTGCGGCCCTGGCGGAGCAGGGAGACGGCAAGGTTCTGAGTCATGGTGTGGTAGGATTGGGGGTTAAGGGTCGGGCGTCTTTAGGGCGCACCCGTTCCCAGGGGAATCAGAGGTCGGTCATCATGTCCAGCATCTCCTGGGCGTCGATCTTAGAGTCATCCCAGCGCACACCGTCGGGGGTCTGCAGGAGGTGGCGACCGATCTGCCCTTCGGTCATGCAGCGCAC
>Ga0194116_10001534_pt1 | contig 32600 bp, 33 predicted proteins | sample TA2MahsurfametaG_4_FD_148617 | JGI IMG/M metagenome (GOLD analysis project Ga0194116, IMG submission 148617) | Freshwater microbial communities from Lake Tanganyika, Tanzania - TA2015008 Mahale S9 surface | ecosystem: Environmental > Aquatic > Freshwater > Lake | place: Tanzania: Lake... | reverse complement strand
CGCCGTGGGTTTCGGTCGCACGGGTACGCTCTTCGCCTGTGAGCAAGCCGGTATCACGCCTGATTTTCTTTGTTTGTCGAAGGGACTCACGGCAGGCTATCTGCCGATGTCGGTGGTACTGACTCGCGAGTCGATCTATGCGGCTTTTTATGATGAATACGTGAAGCTCAACGCGTTTCTGCACTCCCATAGTTACTCGGGAAATCCACTCGCCTGCGCAGCGGCACTGGCTTCGCTCGAGTTGTTTCGCGAGTGCGATGCGCTGGTCGCCAACAAGGCGCTGGCAGCGCATCTCGGCGCGGCTACGCGCAGGGCCTTTGCTGACCATCCGAACGTCGCAGAGATCCGGCGGTGCGGCATGATCGTTGCCGTGGAATTCGTGCGCGATCGGCAAGCGCGACGCAGCTTCGACTGGCGCGAACGACGGCATTTGCACATCTATCGGCACGCGCTGCAACGCGGCGTATTACTGCGCCCTTTGGGCAACGTCATTTATTTCATGCCGCCCTACGTGATCACCCCCGACGAGATCGATCTGATGGTCACCGTCGCGCGCGAGGGGCTCGACATCGCGGTGAACGCTGCGACATGAGGGATATTCGCGTTTACACCGAAGCGCCGCTCGACAGTGGACTGGCAAGCGCACTGGCGAGTGGACGCAAGCTCGCTCTGCCTGCGCAGGCCGCGCAGCATGTGATCAAAGTTTTGCGTCTGCGCAGTGGCGCCGAGATGACGATCTTTGATGGGCAGGGCGGCGAATATCGCGCCCGACTCGAGCTTGCCGGTCGCGGCGAGGCGTGGGTCGAGCTTCATGAACATCTGCCTCTCGAGCGCGAGTCGCCACTGCAGATCACGCTGCTGCAGGGCTTGGCGCGCGGCGAGCGCATGGACTGGGTCATGCAGAAAGCGACCGAGCTCGGCGTGCAACGCATCGTGCCGGTCAGCACGGCGCGCAGCGTGGTGCAACTCGATGCCGACCGGGGCGACAAGCGCAGCGCTCATTGGCGAGCAGTCGCCGCAGCGGCCTGCGAGCAATGTGGCCGCAATAGGCTGCCGACCATCGACCCGCCCCTGAAGCTTGCCGCGGCATTACAGGCCGTCACCACCCCGGCGCTGCGCCTAGTGCTGAATCCGGAGTCGACGGTGACGTTGGGGGCAGCGCTCGCGTCGCACGCGGCGGTCGCGCCGTACGCAGCGCTCACGTCACACGCGGCGGTCGCGGCGAACCAGCCTATTGCTCTGCTCGTGGGGCCCGAGGGAGGCCTCGACGACGACGAGCTGGAACTCGCCGAGCGCAGCGGCTTTCGGGGCGTTCGGCTCGGGCCGCGGATTCTTCGGACCGAAACTGCGGGGATTGCGGCGCTCGCCGCACTACAATGTCTCGCAGGAGATTTGGCATGACTTCCCGACCGACACTCGCTGTAGTGATGGATCCGATCGCGGATATCAAGTTCGCGAAGGACTCGACGCTGGCAATGCTTTGGGCTGCTGCAGCCGACGGCTTCGACCTGCTTTATTTCGAGCTGGGTGATCTCTGGCTGCGCGACGGCGTCGCCTGCGGTCGCGCACGTCCGCTCAAAGTATTGAAAGATCCGTCGAATTGGCATGAGCTTGGCGAGCCGAAGACGGTTCGTCTTGGTGACATCGATGTCATCCTGATGCGCAAGGACCCGCCCTTCGACATCGAATATATCTACAGCACCTATATTCTCGAGCGCGCCGAGGATCAGGGCGCGATGGTGGTCAATCGACCGCGCGGGCTGCGCGACATGAACGAAAAGGTCTACACGGCCTGGTTCCCGCAGTGCTGCGCGGCCACACTGATCACCCGCAACATGTCCGACATGCACGCTTTCCTCGGCGAGCACGACAAGATCGTCTGCAAACCCCTGCATGGCATGGGTGGTCGCTCCATTTTCGTGATCGAGCGCGGCGATAAAAACGCCAACGTCATCTTTGAAACGCTCACCGATTACGGCGCGAACTTCGCAATCGTGCAGCGCTACCTGCCGGAGATTGTCACCGGCGGCGATTCACGCGTGCTGTTGGTGGATGGCGAGCCCATGCCGTTCGCGCTCGCACGCATTCCGAGCAGCAGTGATAATCGCGGCAATCTTGCTGCTGGCGCCACCGGCGTTGGTCGTCCACTGACCGAGCGCGACCGTTTTCTGGCGGCACAGATTGGTCCGCGACTCGCCGAACAAGGCATGCTGTTCGTCGGTCTCGATGTGATCGGTGATTACGTCACCGAAATCAACGTCACGAGCCCAACTGGCATCCGCGAACTCGACAAGCAATTCGGTATCGATATCGCAGGTGCGCTGATCGCCTCCATCCGCCGCCGTCTCGAATCAACCGATCGCGGGGCTGCAAACCGAGGGACATCAAAATAATGAGCGACGGCAGCAGCCTGACGAACCAGTTGCTCGTGGCAATGCCTTCGCTCGCGGATCCCGAGTTTTCCCAAACGGTGACGCTGGTGTGCGAACACAGCCGCGAGCGCGGCGCCTTGGGCATCGTGATCAACAAGCCGATTTCGATGGCACTCGGCGAAATCTTTGAACAAATGAAGCTCGAAACAAGCGATGCCGAGCTCGCTGCCCGTAGCGTGCTGCGCGGCGGCCCCGTGCATCGCGACCGGGGTTTCGTGCTGCACAGGCCAGGCGGTCGCTGGGATTCTTCGCACGCCGTGTCCGAGCAAATCCACGTCACCACCTCGCGCGATATTCTCGCGGCGATGGCCCGCGGCGACGGACCGCCCGACGCCTTCATCGCGCTCGGCTATGCGGGCTGGGAGGTCGGGCAGCTCGAACAGGAGATGCGCGACAACGCCTGGATCTCGTTGCCGGTCGATGAGCGCATTGTCTTCGGTATGCCGTTCGAAGATCGCTGGCATGCCGTATGGCGTCAACTTGGCATTGATATCGGTCGCATGAGTCATGTCGCAGGGCACGCCTGAGTCGGGATTTCGCAACCCCGAGGTCGTGTTGGCCTTCGATTTCGGGATGCGGCGAATCGGCATCGCGGTCGGCGATACGCTGACCCGTACGGCGCGTCCCCTCATTGCGCTGTCGCGCAGCGGTCCCGTGATCAGCGAGACCGAATGGCGGGCGTTAGAGGCTGAGGCCATCAAAACCGGCGCGCGGCAACTCGTCGTTGGCTGCCCATATAATGTGGATGGGTCACCGAGCGTGATGACCGAGCGCGCAACGGCCTTCGCCAAAGCGCTCGGTAGCAGACTCAAGCTGCCCGTGCACATGGTCGATGAGCGCTACTCCTCGCTCGAAGCCGAGGCGGCGCTGCGCGATCGGCGCAGTGCTGGCGAACGCAAGCGCTACGACCGGGCCGCGATCGACAGCGCAGCGGCGACCGTGATTCTCGAACGCTGGCTGGGCGGCGAATGACGCTGCGGGCCGACACTGCAGGACGCAAACGCTGAACATGGCCAACACCACTCCATCGCCCGCTCCGCAACTGCGCGCAGACGGCTCCTTGCGTCACCTGCTCACGCTTGATGGATTACCGAAGCCCCTGCTGTCGCGACTGCTCGAACGTGCCCAACATTTTTCGACTCCCCCAACGGTGCCAGCGGCGCGCAGTACCGCGTTGGCCGGCAAAACGGTGGCCGTGCTGTTTGCCGAACCCTCGACCCGTACGCGCGTGTCTTTTGAGCTCGCTGCGCGTCGGCTCGGCGCCGACGTGGTCAACATCGAAGTGCAGTTGTCGTCGCGGCTCAAAGGTGAGAGCGTGCTCGATACCGTTGCCACGCTCGAGTCGATGCAAGTCGACGCCTTCGTGCTGCGCGACGCCGACGCCTCGGTGCCCGATCTCGTCGCGAGACATGTCGATGATCGAGTCAGCGTGCTGTCGGGGGGCGCCGGCGGGTACTCCCATCCGACGCAGGGCCTGCTCGATGCCCTCACCGTGCGCCAACACAAAGGGCGTCTCGAGGGTTTGCGCATCGCTATCGTCGGCGACATTCGCCATTCACGCGTCGCGCGCTCGGCTTGGCAAGCCTTCGCAGCCTTCGGTGCGGGCGAAATTCGTATCGTCGCACCCACTGGGCTCATGCCCGACGCCCAGGAATTTGCGGGTTGTCTGCGGCATGGCTCGCTCGAATCGGGTATCGCCGACTGCGATGTGGTGATGATGTTGCGCATCCAAAAGGAACGCATGAGTGCGGCTGCCATCCCCGATGAAGCCAGTTACTTCGCCGAATGGGGGCTCACGCAGCAGCGGCTGCGCGGCGCGCGCAGCGATGCCATCGTCATGCATCCGCAGCCGATGAATCGGGGTGTGGAGATCGCCTCGGATGTCGCCGACGGTCCGCAATCGGTGATCCGCGATCAGGTTCGCAACGGCGTCGCCGTGCGCATGGCCGTGCTCGAAGAAACTTTGAGCGGAGTGCATTCATGACTGTCATGAACCACCCTGCCCATCGCGGCAGTATCTGCCTCGAAGACGGCAAGATCCTCGCGCAGCAGGCGTTTGCGGGCGAGCAGTACATCGTGCGCATCGAGGCCCCGAAGTGCGCGGCGCGCGCGCAGCCCGGGAGCTTTGCGCATCTGACCGTCGACGATGACATCCCGATGCGGCGGCCACTGTCGATCATGCGCGTCGATGCGCATGCAGGCTGGATCGAAATCCTCTACAAAATAGTTGGCCCCGGTCTCGCGGCACTCGCACGGCGGCGCGTTGGCGATGTGCTCTCGGTGCTCGGGCCTATCGGGCGTGGCTTCGAGCCTACGCCCGCCAAACCTAGACCGCTGTTGATCGGTGGCGGGGTCGGCATTCCACCCATGGTGTTTCTTGCCGAGGCACTCAGCACCGACGCGCGCGCGCCTTGGCAGCCGCTCGTATTGATGGGCTCGGAAATTCCGTTCCCGTTTCAGAGTCGGCCCTCGACGATTTTGGTGCCCGGCATTCCTCCCGGCGTAATCGCTGCCATGCCGCTACTCGATGCTTGGAGCATTCCCTCAAGGCTCGCAAGTCGCAGCGGATTTCCCGGCTGTTTCGATGGCTTCGTCACTGAGCTTGCTGCAGTCTGGCTCGAATCACTGGATGCTGCAGGCCGCGCCGAAGTCGAAATCTTTGCCTGCGGGCCAACACCGATGCTCGAGGCTACGGCAAAGCTTGCCGCACGCTTTGGTCTGCCCTGTCAGGTGTCGCTCGAAGAATTCATGGCCTGCGCCGTCGGCGGATGCGCTGGCTGCGCAGTACGCGTAAAAACGGCGACGGGCCCGGCAATGAAACGTGTCTGCGTCGACGGCCCTGTATTCGACGGTTACACCGTCTTCGACGTGTGAGCGCTTTGGCGCCGTGAGCACGGCTGCAGCCTCGCCCGCGGAACGGTTGGCCTCGGTCCGCGCGCGGATCGCCGCGGCCGCTGCGCAGGCGGGTCGCAGCAATGAATCGATCACGCTCATTGGCGTCAGCAAGCTGCAAACGGCCGCTGCGGTCGCCGCCCTCGCCGATCTTGGCCAAAAAGATTTCGGCGAAAACTATCTGCAAGAGGGCCTCGAAAAAATCGCAGCGCTGCGCAGTTGTACACTGACTTGGCATTTCATTGGTCAGCTGCAAGCCAACAAGACTCGTCCGGTCGCCGAAAATTTTGACTGGGTACATACCGTCGATCGATTGAAGATCGCCAGCAGACTCTCGGAACAACGCCCCTTCCACGCGCCGCCGCTCTCGGTGTGCGTGCAGGTCAAATTGGGCGATGAGACAACCAAGGGCGGCGTGCTGCCCGCCGAGCTGCCCGCGCTGCTCGATGACATTGCCAAACTGCCCCGCCTGCGATTGCGCGGGCTCATGGCCCTGCCACCCGCTGAATCGACCCTGGCCCGCCAACGCTACTGGTTCGCCGAATTGCGACGGCTCTTCGAGGCTGCGCGGCAGAGCCGCCCGACTTTGGACACCCTGTCGATGGGCATGAGCAGTGATCTCGAGGCTGCAATCCTCGAGGGCGCCACCCATGTGCGGATCGGCACCGCGCTCTTTGGCGAGCGACTACAATCGTCCGCATGACAGCACCCGATCTCGGCAGAGGCATCGGTTTTCTGGGCGGCGGCAACATGGGCCGTGCGCTCATCGCGGGCTTGCTGCGCGCAGGTACACACCCTGCGCTGATCCGCGTGATCGAGTCACATCAAGCGACTGCGCAAGCACTCGCTGCCGATTTCGGCGTTGAAACTTCGGCGGATGCGAACGCTATCGGCAGTCGCATCGATACCTTGGTGCTCGCCGTAAAACCCCAAGACATGGCTCGCGCACTGCAGCCGCTGCGCGCGCTCCTTGAGCGTGAGCGTCCGCTCGTCATCTCGGTCGCGGCCGGACTTTCTGCTCAGCAGTTGCAGCACTGGTGCGGCGCTGTGGTCCCCGTCATTCGCGCGATGCCCAATCGCCCAGCACTCGAGGGCGCGGGTGCGACGGGTCTGTTCGCGCCTGCCGAAGTTGCCACCACCCTACGCGAGCGCGCTGCGGCCATTCTGGGCGCTGCGGGCATCGTCGTCTGGGTTGATGACGAATCACTGATGGACGTAGTCACCGCCGTGTCGGGCAGCGGTCCCGCCTATTTTTTCCGCTTCGCCGAAGCGCTCGCGGCGGCGGGTACCGCCGCAGGTCTTTCGCGCGCGGCGGCCACCGAACTCGCCCGCGCTACGCTGCAGGGCGCGGGGCGCATGGCCGAGCCGGGCGCCGATCTTGCAGCCCTGCGTGAATCAGTCACCTCAAAAGGTGGCACCACTGCCGCGGCGCTGGCATCTTTCAGCGATCAGGATCTGGAGCGCGTCGTCGCTGCGGCCGTGTCAGCCGCAGTGCGTCGCGGCCGCGAACTCGCGAGCCAAGCTGCCGCAGGAGGCTGACGGTGCATCAGGTTGTGTTGTTTTTGGCTGAAACGTTCTTCTCGCTGCTGCTCTACGTATTTCTGCTGCGGCTGATGCTGCAGTGGGCGCGAGCGAACTTCCGCAACCCCATCGCTGAATCGATGGTGCGTTTGAGCAACTGGCTGATCATGCCCTTGCGACGGGTATTGCCTCCCGTCGGGCGGATCGACACGGCCTCGGTGGTTGCTGTTTATGCCATCGCGCTGGTGCAAACCGCTGCACTCAGCGTGATTCTCGTCGGCACACTGCCCGAAGCACTGCCTTGGCTGCTGGCAGCTGCCATCGAACTGCTGCGCTCGGCGTTGTGGCTCTATTTCTGGGCGATTTTCATCTACGCGCTCGGTTCGATGATCGCGCCCGGAGTGCGTTCGCCTCTGCAGGACTTGCTCGAGTCGTTGTGCGAACCGGTGCTCGAGCGCATTCGCAGTGCCGTGCCTGCGATTGGTGGACTCGATCTGTCGCCGATGTGGGCCGGCATCATCATTCAGGTGTTGCTGATCCTCATCCGCTGATCTTCAGCGCAACACAGTGCAATGTGTGCGGTGCTGCTGCAGTGCAGAAAAAAACCGGTTTTTTCCTACGAAATTCGGCGAAAAGTGTTTGCTACTGAACGCGCGTGTGCTATTTTTCCGGGCGTTTCGCAATGCGCAAATAAGCGCAAAAACCCATAAATTCAGGAGTATTCCAAGATGGCGAAAAAGGGTGGTCCTCCGACCAAGTCGGATATCCTCAACCAGATCGCGAAGGAAACGTCCCTGTCACGCAAGAACGTGTCAGCGGTGTTCGAGTCCCTCAACGGCGTGATCAAGAAGAGCCTGCGCGCGAACGGTCTGTTCACGCTGCCTGGTCTTGCCAAGTTGAAGGTCGTCAAGAAGCCCGCCACCAAGGCGCGTGAAGGCATCAACCCCTTCACTGGCGAGAAGATGATGTTCAAGGCGAAGCCGGCCTCGAAGAAGGTCCGTGCGATGCCGCTCAAGAACCTGAAGAACATGGTCAACTGATCATCTCTTCAAAAAGAGCTTGAAAAAAAGGCCCGGGACGCACAGCGCCCCGGGCCTTTTTCGTTTCGCAAACGAGTAATCAGTCGGGCTTGGGTCCCTTCTGCATGCGCTGCTGCATGCGCTGCTGCATGCGCTCACGCATGTTGTCAGCCTTGCCACGCTGTTCAGGCGTCAGCACCTGCCAAACCTTGCTGCGCAAGTCAGCGCTCTGCTGTGCAAGGCGCGTACTCATCTCGCCGATTTTTTTGGCGGCTGCCGCACTGTCGCTCGCGTACTTGGCATCCGACGGGTTCAATTCACGCAGGCGTCGTGATTCAGCGCCCATCTCACGTGCAACCTTACGCATCTCCGGACGTACGGTCGCCATGATCTCGGTGATCTTGCCGAGCTGCTGCGGGGTGAGATCGAGCGACTTGACCATGCGCTCAACGGGCCGCGGATCGAGACCGAGCGCCTCGATGATGCCGCCGTGACCGCCACGCATGGGACGCATGCCGCCCGGACCTTCGTCACCGCGAATGATGATGCGCCGCATCTCGCGACGTTCCATGCCAGGGCCTTCCATGCCAGGCCCCCCCATTCCGGGGCCACCCATGCCCGGAGCGGGCGGCGGAGGCGGAGGCATCTGGGCGAAGGCGACCGCCGAACCGACCAGGGCCAGCGCCGCCAGAACACTTCCGAATTTCATTGTCGTACTCCACGAAAAAGACTTAGGAGATAGTCGCCGATTTCGACATCCCGCGACCGACAAGTTTCCCAAAAGGTCTGCAAAGTTCTGCAAAGCGTGAGGGTCTGGGCTGACAAAACCGGTTGTTCGTCGCACCATCGCCGTCCATGTCCGCCGGAATATTGATCGTCGATGACGATCGGGACCTCGCTTCGATGCTCGCCGAATTCCTCGGTCACGAGGGCTTTCAGCTCGCCGCCGTTCCTGACGGTGGCAGCGCGCTGGAGTTGATCGCTGAGCGCCCCTTCGATCTCGTGATCCTCGATGTGATGCTGCCGGGCAGCAGCGGTTTCGATGTGCTGCGCGAAATCCGCCAAAGAAAGCCGCGCTTGCCGGTACTGATGTTGACGGCTCGCGGCGAGGCCATCGATCGAATTTTGGGCCTCGAACTCGGTGCCGATGATTACCTGCCGAAACCTTTCGATCCTCGCGAGCTTGCTGCACGCGTTCGCGCAATCTTGCGACGTGCGGCTGCAAGCGGTGACAACGCCACGGGCATAGCCAGCCCGGAAAGCCTGGACATCGGTGTCTTGAAGATCGATCTCCGACGGCGTCGCGCCACCGTCGGCAGCACGGTGATCGACCTCACGGGCGCAGAATTTCGCGTGCTACAGCATCTAGCCGAATCGCTTGGGCAGCCAGTCGATCGACGACTGCTGACCGAGCGCGCGTTGGGGCGCAAACTCACGCTCTATGATCGCAGCATCGATACCCATGTCAGTAATCTGCGACGCAAGCTTGAGCGACAGGGGCGCAGCGGTGTCGAGATCCGCTCGGTCCGCGGCACAGGCTATGAGCTCATCGAGACCGACTCGGCCTGATCAAGCGCCGGGTAAATAAATGAGGCAGCTGGCAGCACGTATTTTCCTCGCATTCTTTGCAGCGCTTCTGCTGAGCGGGCTCGGCGCCATCGGCCTCACATCCTGGGTACTGTCCGAGCGACAACAAGCCGCCGACAAAGAATTGCTCGAGGCAGCGCAAACTGCCGCTGACGCACTCGCTATCGGTGGACGCGAGTCGCTGATCGACTGGGCCAGTAACCGCCGCGCTGATCGTACGCATCAGCTCGAGATCTTGCTGATCGACGAACTGGGTTCCGAGCTGCTCGGACGGAAAATCCCCGGTATCCCTCGCACCACGGCGAGCGAAGCCGATGAGGACTCGGACTACGACCTGCCTGCAGTGCTGCTTGATCTGCCGCAATCGACACCGACCCTCGCCAGTGCCGAGGGCGAACCCTTTCGATTGCTGCCTGTTCCCCGACGTACTGGCCTAGCTGCTTGGCGCGATGTTCCCCTGCAGTTACTGCTACTCGCGCTTTCGGTCACCGGACTCGTGAGTTGGCTGCTTGCGCGCTCGATCACGCGCCCGATACTCGCCTTGCAAAGGACCACGGAATCTTTGGCAGCTGGCGCACTCGATACGCGCGTGCCTGCCGAGGCGCGCGATCGCCTTGACGAAATCGGCAGGCTTGCGGTCTCGCTCGATGTGATGGCCGACCGACTCGACAGCCTGATCCGTGGTCAACGCCAATTGCTGCGCGATGTATCCCACGAAGTTCGCTCGCCACTCGCGCGCATTCGACTCGCCTCGGGCTTGATGGCACAGCGCGATCCCGCCGCAGCGGGCGCTGCAAGCCGCATCGATGACGAAGTCTCTCGCCTCGATGAACTGATCGACAAGATTCTGGATGTATCGCGACTGGAATCGGGTGCAGTCGTCTTCGATCGCGAGCCGATCGAGCTACGCAGTCTCATCGAAGGGATTCTCATCGATGCAAGTTTTGAAGCATCGCAGCTCGGCAAGACGGTGGAGAGCCAACTTGCGGGGAGAGCGCTGCATCTCATCGGTGACAGATATTGGATTTCAGCCGCGATCGAGAACGTGGTGCGCAATGCACTCAAGCATACGCCTGCAGGATCAAAAATTTCGATAGAGCTGAGGAGTGCGCAGGGAGAAGGTGGTACGCGTGGCGAGGCCGGTACTCGTGGCGAGGACGTCGCCATTCTCAGCGTGAGCGACACCGGACACGGCTTGGCGGAGCAGGAGCTCGGCCGAATCTTCGAGCCGTTTTTCCGTGGCAGCAAGGATGGCGACGGTCACGCCGCCTCGCCCCGTGCCGCCGGATCGGGCTTGGGGCTCGCGATCGCGGCGCGAGTCGTCGAGGCCCACGGCGGCAAGATCGAGGCGATCAATCTGCGCGACATCGAGGGTGCTGCGCAGGGCTTGCGCATTATTCTCAAGTGGCCGCTTGCGGCAGCCCCTCTTGCACAGCCCCGAGTTGCAAACGCACCCTGAGGCCCGGGTCGGCGTTTTCGAGCACGAGTTTGCCGCGGTGCAGACGCGCGACGGCCGCAGCAATGGCAAGACCCAAACCCGAGCCAGGCTGGCGCGAGGGATGCTCGAGTCGCACAAAAGGTTTGACCGCTTGCTCGCGAGCATGTGCCGGGATGCCTGGTCCGCGATCTTCGACGATGATCTCCGGGCCCGCGTCACCTGCGCCGGGTCGTACCACGAGTTTGAGCGCTGAACCAATCGGCGCGTACTTGATGGCGTTCTCCAGCAAATTGCCCAGTGCCTGCGCGAGAATTTGTCGGTGGCCCACCACTTTCACCGGCAAGATCGAGCACTCGAGACGTTGTCCGCGCTCTTCGGCCAGCGGCTCAAGCAGGTCGACCATATCTTTGGCCAAGGTATCGAGCTCCAGCTCTTCCATGGAATCTCGCGACAACCCCGCTTCGGCACGAGCGAGATCGACGAGCGCGTTGAAAGTCTGCAGGGCCCGATTCACATCAGCCTCGGCGTCGTTGAGCAGTTGTTCGCGCACGGCCTCGCTGTCGGCAACACGCGCTGCCGCGATCGACCGTCGCATGCGCATCAGCGGTGTTCGCAGATCGTGGGCGAGACTCTCGGTGACCGTTCGCATACCGGTGACCAGCGCTTCGTTCTGGTCAAGCATTTCATTGAAAGTCACAGTCAGCGCACCCATGGCGTCGAGGCGCTGCTGAGCCGGTGCACGCGCCGCCATCTGTCCGCGCATGATTTGGCGTGCGGTATTCGCCAGGCTGCGCACGTGATCAAGAATGTAGCGATTAAGCACGAATCCGGTGGCGATACCGATCAAAATGACACTCAAGATCGTACCGAGGGCCACTCGACCCAAAGCCCTGGCGATCTCCAGACGCGCGGTGTCGGGCTGGGTCACCACAAACAGCGTTCCGTCGGCAAGACGGGTAGACCTGACATACGTGTCGAGCCCATCATCACCCTTGACCATGTACGACGCAGAGTCCGACGCGAGTACCCGCGCGCGTTCAGGCACCTTGGCCAAATCACCCACGATCGCGTTACCATTCGGGTCAAGCATCACGAAGTAGCGCTTTTCCGGAATGGTGGCATTGCTGACGGTCAAAGACTTCACCAAGTCAGTGCGATCCTCTGGACTCTCCAGTCGAGAGGTGAGAATGACGGCGCGCTCAAGCGACTGGTACAACTCGCGATCATGAACGGTCATGATGCGCAGCTGCAGCCAGACGAAACCGAGCACGAAGGCCACCACCATCACGGCGAGCGCAATCAGTGATGCGGTCAGTGCACGACGGTCGAAGAGTGCGGGGCGCATGGCGAGAGCATGCCACGCCGAGGTTGATAAGCCCAAATGAGCCACTTGCTATTGATCGAAGATGATGCGGAGACGGCAGCCGAAATCGTCGCTGCGACCCGCAGTAGCGGGCACCGAATCAGCCATGTCATGGATGGCAAGGCGGGGCTCGATATCGCCCTCGCCGGCCACTTTGACGTCATCGTCACCGACCGCATGCTGCCCGGGCTTGACGGTCTCGGCATCGTCAAGGCCTTGCGCGAGTCGGGCAAGTCGATGCCGGTCATCGTGCTTTCAGCACTCGATTCCGTCGATGAGCGGGTCAAGGGCCTGCGCGCAGGCGGTGACGATTATCTCGGCAAGCCTTTCGCCACGGACGAGCTACTGGCGCGTATCGAATCGCTGGTTCGGCGACATCAACAAAGTGCGGTGACCGCGTTGCAAGTCGAAGACCTGCATCTCGATCTGCTCGCGCGCAAGGCGACTCGGGCGGATCGAGCACTCGATCTCACCACCCGCGAGTTTCGGCTACTCGAATATTTTGTCCGTCACGCAGGGCAGGTCGTCACCCGCAGCATGCTGCTGCAGAGTGTGTGGGATATCCATTACGACCCGCAGACGAATGTCGTCGATGTGCACGTAAGCCGCCTTCGGCATGAAGTTGATCGGGATACCGAGCATCCGCTGATCGTCACCGTACGCGGCGTGGGCTATACGCTACGCGCCTGAGCCGCGCTCGCGAGGAAAGTGGCAACGGCCTCGCGTACTTCATGCAGGCGAGCATGAAAAAAATGATCGGCCTCTGGCAGCCTGACCAAGCTTGCAGCTCCGCTCGCGCGCACCCATTGCTCGACGGCAGCCGCATCGACGAGCTCATCGCGATCACCCTGTATTACAAGCCAAGGACTCTCGGGAGGTGAAATCTTTGAGAAGTCCCAGCGACCGACCGGCGGGGCTACGGTAACGAGCAGCGCTGGCGACACCGTCGCACGCAGCGCTATCCATGCGCCAAAAGAAAATCCGCCCAGCCACAACGGCAAGTCGGGCCAACGCTCACGCGCCCAGCGCGCCAGCGCCGCGACATCGTCGGTTTCGCCGCGACCCTCGTCATGCACGCCCGCCGACGCACCAACGCCGCGGAAATTGAAACGAATGACAACGGCACCGGCAGCAAGGAAAGCCTTGCCGACGGTGTGAATGACCTTGTTGGTCATCGAGCCACCAAACAACGGATGCGGATGGCAACAGATCGCCACGGCAACGGGAGGGCCGGCTGGCGACTCGATCAAAGTTTCGATGTCGCCGACCGCACCCGTCAAAAAAAACCGCTCGACAGCCGTCACGCGCGAGAACAATTCGAATCAGGGTTGGCGATGGACTGTGCCATCCATCATCACGAAGTGCACTCGACGCATCGCCGAAATGTCGGCGAGCGGATCGCCGGGCACCGCAACCAGATCGGCAATCTTGCCCGTCTGCACGCTACCGAGACGATCGTCGATCTCGAGAAACTTCGCGGCAACCGAGGTCGCCGACTTGATGGTCTCCATCGGGGGCATGCCCGCCTCGACCATGAGCACGAATTCGCGCCCATTGTCGCCATGCGCCGAGACGCCGGTGTCGGTGCCAAAGACGATCTTGACGCCAGCTTTGTAGGCCTTGGCAAAAGTCCCCTGAATCTGCGGTCCGATCGCGGCAGCCTTCGGCCGCACCAGCGTCGGAAAGAAACCGTCTTCTTTTGAGCGATCGAATACCCAGCGACCCGCGGTGATCGTCGGCACGTAGTAAGTGCCCCGCTCTTTCATGAGTGCAATGGTTTCATCGTCCATGAAAGTGCCATGCTCGATGCTGTCAACGCCCGCGCGCACGGCGCGTTTCATGCCCTCGGCTCCGTGAGCATGTGCTGCCACCTTGAAGCCGTAGTCGCGCGCAGTCGTGACGATCGTGCGGATTTCGTCCTCGGTGAATTGCGGATTAAGGCCGCTCTTCGCAATCGACAGTACGCCACCAGTCGCCGTGATCTTGATGAGGTCGGAGCCCTCTTTGTAGCGCTGACGAACAGCCTGTGCGCCTTGCTCTGCGCCATTGACCACGCCGTCGACCGGGCCGACATCTCCGCCGCCCAGGAAATCCGCCCAACCATTCGTGGGATCGGCATGCCCGCCGGTGCTGGCGATCGACTTGCCCGCAGCAAAAATCCGCGGACCTGCCACTTTGCCGGCATTGATCGCATTACGCAGGGCGATACTGGCGCGAAAACTGTCACCGAGATCGCGCACCGTCGTGAAGCCCCCTTGCAAAGTGCGCTCGGCGTAGAGCGCGCCATCGAGCGCGACATCGGGACCGTCTTTTTTGAAGCGATCGAGTTCGCTCGTACGGCTGTACTCGCTGGTCAGATGGACGTGCATGTCCATCAGCCCGGGCATCAAGGTCGACTTGCGCAGATCGATGACGGTGTCGCCCGCAGCTGGCTTGCGATAGCCCGCCTCGATGCTCGTGATGCGGCCTTGATCGACGACCACCGTACGCTCGGTCATCACCTGATCGCTCACACCGTCGATTACCCGCCCCGCATGAATGAGCGTTGCGGCTTGCGCACCGCTCGTGAGCGCGGCCAGCCCGCAGCCAAGTGCAGCAATGGTGGATTTTTTGATCATGGTGCGCCCTGCTTAGCGGATCGAGACCAGTTCGACATCGAACACCAGCGTCGCACCGCCCGGGATCACCCCGCCTGCGCCGCGGGCGCCGTACCCGAGCTCCGCAGGAATGACGAGTCGGCGCTTGCCCCCTGCTTTCATGCCGGCGACGCCGAGATCCCAGCCGCGAATCACCTCGCCACCGCCCACGGTGAACGCAAACGTGCTGCCGTGATCGCGCGAACTGTCAAACTTGCGGCCCTTGCCCTCGGGCTTTTGCGGGTCGTGTAGCCAACCCGTGTAATGAACTTCGGCGGTCTGGCCGTTCGTGACCTCGGGGCCTGCGCCCGGAGCAAGGTCTTCTTTGATGAGTTCTGCCATCGCGGTCTCCTGTGCTTGAGTGTCGCCGCGATCAGACGCCAGCAACGTGGGTAAGTAAATTGCCGCCACCAACGCCATGGTGACGACAACAATCAACGACCAGGCGACGCTTCTCATTTCTTTGACTCCGCGGGCTTTGAATCCGTGGCTCCCTGAAAGGACAGCGACACCGAGTTGATGCAGTACCGCAGGCCCGTGGGCTGTGGTCCGTCTTCGAAAACATGACCAAGGTGTGCATCGCAGTGAGCGCAGACCACTTCGGTACGCACCATGCCGTAACTGGTGTCGCGATGTTCACGGACACGATCACCGGCCAGCGGCGTCCAAAAACTCGGCCAACCGGAACCTGAATCGTATTTCGTGTCGGAATGAAAAAGTTCGTTGCCGCAGCAGACGCAGGTATAGACCCCACGCTCCTTGTGGTACGTGTAGGCCCCGGTAAATGCTCGCTCGGTGCCCTTGTTGCAGGTCACTTCGTAGGCGAGCGGCGAGAGCCGCGAACGCAATTCTTCGGCGGTCGGAACAGGCTTGCTCATGGCCCGATTATGGCATGCCCCAAAGCCTGTCAGCCCGACGCCATCAACTGCCCCAGCAACTTGTTGAGTCGACGCACGAACTCACCCGGGTTGGCGACCGCCCCCGACTCGGCCAGCTTGGCTTGGTCGTACACCAGCAGCGCGAGTTCGCTGAACTCGTCCTCGGCCGTCGTAGCGTCAAGCCGCTTGATGAGCGGATGACCGACATTGATCTCGATGGCGGGCTTGGCATCGGGCACCGCTTGGCCCGACGCCGCGAGAATGCGCCGCATTTGCGCACCCATGTCACCCTCATCGAGCACCAGGCAGGCGGGTGAATCGGCGAGCCGCGAACTGATCTTGACCTCGGAGACGCGCTCATCGAGTGCATCCTTGATGCGCTTCAACAATTTCTTGTTTTCCTTGACGGCCTCTTCGGCCGCCGCCTTGTCGGCCTCGCCTTCCAGAGTGCCGAGTTCAAGATCGCCACGCGCAACATCCTTGAAGCGCTTGCCCTCGAACTCGCGTACGTAGCCCATCATCCATTCGTCGACGCGGTCGGCGAGCAGCAGCACCTCGATACCCTTGGCACGGAGCTGTTCAAGATAGGGACTGCCGCGCGCCGCGGTAATCGAGTCGGCGATCAAATAATAGATGCGTTCCTGTCCGCTCTTCATGCGTGCGACGTAGTCGGCCAGAGTCACCTTGGGCTCATCAGACTCTTCGTGGGTGCTCGCAAAGCGCAGCAACGGCAGGATCTTGTCGCGATTCGAGGAGTCTTCACCCGTGCCTTCCTTGAGCACCGGACCGAACTCCTTCCAGAAGGTGGCGTACTTTTCCGGCTCTTCTTTGGCAATGCGAGCGAGCAGATCGAGCGCGCGCTTGGTCAGCGCCGAGCGCATGGCCTCGACCTCGGCATCTTTCTGCAGCAACTCGCGCGAGACGTTGAGCGGCAAATCATTGGAGTCGAGCACGCCGCGGAAAAACCGCAGGTACATCGGCAAAAATTGCTCGGCATCGTCCATGATGAAGACGCGCCGCACATAAAGCTTGAGACCGCGCGAGGCATCGCGCTGGTAGAGATCGAACGGAGCGCGCCCCGGCACGTAGAGCAACGAGGTGTACTCGCGCTTGCCCTCGACCTTGTTGTGACTCCAGGCGAGCGGCTCGGCAAAGTCGTGTGCAATGTGCTGGTAAAATTCTTTGTACTCTTCGTCCTTGATATCGCTGCGCGCTCGCGTCCAAAGCGCCTGACCCTGATTGGCGGGCTCCCAATCGAGACTCGCTTCGCCTTCCTTGCGCATCAGCACCGGGAAAGCAATGTGATCGGAATAGCGCCGTACCAACGAGCGCAGGCGCCAGCCGTCGGCGAATTCTTTGGCTTCTTCCTTGAGGTGCAGCACCACCAGCGTCCCGCGCTCATCACGCGTGGAGGGCTCGATGGTGAACTCGCCATCGGCTTTCGAAGCCCAGCGGACGCCCGATGCGGCCGGCTCACCCGCCTTGCGCGAGTACACCTCGACTTCGTCGGCGACGATGAACGCCGAGTAGAAGCCCACGCCGAACTGCCCGATGAGCTGCGAGTCTTTTTGCTGATCACCAGTCAGCCGTTTGAAAAAGTCTGCCGTACCCGACTTGGCAATGGTGCCGAGGTGGGCAATCGCCTCCTCGCGGTTCATGCCGATACCGTTGTCACGGATCGACAACGTGCGCTGGGTGGCGTCGAAGTCGATCCATACCTTGAGCTCGGACTCGCCTGCCAGCAGTTCAGGCTGCGCCAAGGCCATGAAGCGCAACTTGTCGTTGGCGTCGGAGGCATTCGAAATCAGCTCGCGCAGAAAAATCTCGCGGTGGCTATAGAGCGAATGAATCATGAGGCGCAGCAGTTCGCGCACCTCGGCCTGAAAGCCGTGCTTTTCGGGGGCGGGGGCCGTACCCGCGGCAGTGGACTCGGTCATGGCAAATCTCCTCTGAAACCCGGGCGGGTTTTGGGGGTGCTGCCCGCCAATTTCAAGGGCCAGCGTCGAGAGACGTTCGCTCAGCTGCCCACGGTGTCAGCTGCGCACGGTGTCAGCTGCGCACGATGCGATAGCAGGGCACGTACGCGGCGCCGGGCAGTTTCATACGCTGCTGGGCCACGAAGCCCGTCAGCAGCTCATCGAGCATGGCCATGATGGCTGGGTCGCCCACGAGCTCAAACGGCCCATGGCGCTCGATCGAGCGGATGCCTTGCTCCTTCACATTGCCGCTGACGATGCCGGAGAACGCCCGGCGAAGATCTGCGGCCAGCTGGTGCGCCGGCTGCTCACGGTGCAAACGCAGCGTGCGCATCGAGGCATGCGTGACTTCGAACGGTCGCTGGAACTCGGGATCGACCCGCAGCAGCCAGTTGAAATTGAAGGAGTCCGAATTTTTCTTGCGGTAATCACGGACCTCGTCGACCCCGCGATCCATGATGCGCGCCACTTCGGCCTGATCTTCGATCACGATGCGGATGCGATCGAGTGCGGCCTCGCCGATGGTGTTGGCGAGAAAATCGCGGATTTTTTCGAAGTAGGCCGCGCTCTTGCGCGGCCCGGTGAGCACCACCGGAAAAGGCTGCTGGGCGTTGGCCGGGTCGAGCAGAATTCCGAGCAGATAAAAAATTTCTTCAGCCGTGCCCACGCCGCCAGGAAAAACCACGAGGCCGTGCGCCACGCGCACGAAGGCCTCGAGACGTTTCTCGATGTCCGGCATGATCACGAGATTGTTGACGATCGGGTTTGGCGGCTCGGCGGCGATGATCCCGGGCTCGGTCAAGCCCACGTAACGACCCGAGGCGATGCGCTGCTTGGCGTGCCCGATGGTCGCGCCTTTCATCGGGCCTTTCATGGCGCCCGGTCCGCAGCCGGTGCACACGTCGAGTCCGCGCAGGCCGAGCTCATAGCCCACGCGCTTGGTGTATTCGTACTCTTCGCGATTGATCGAATGCCCACCCCAGCAGACGATCAGATTCGGTCGCGATTTGTGATCGAGCAGACGGGCGTTGCGAAGAATATGGAACACCGCGTTGGTGATCGACTGTGGTCGCGCAAGATCGAAGCGACCACTATCGACGATTTCATTGGCGGTGTAGACGATGTCACGCAGTACTGCGAACAGCAATTCTTTGGTGCCCTGGATCATCCGGCCGTCGACGAAAGCCGTTGCCGGCGCATTGCGGATCTCGAGCTTGACCCCGAAGGCATGCCGCAAGATGCGAATGTCGAAATCGCGATAACGATCGAAGATTTCGCGAGCGTCATCGGTGTCGCTGCCGGCATTGAGAACAGCCAGCGCACACTGCCTGAAGAGCGGGTAAAGCCCGCCCTGCCCGGTCGACAACAACTGCTCGATTTCGTCTTGCGAAAGACTCTCGAGCGCGCCGCGCGGGGCGACGCGGGCGTCTACGAGCTCGGGAAGAACGATGCTGGTTTCCAAAGGATGCTCCGTAATGGACTTTCCGCAAGTATCGGCCTTTCCGCAAGGATAGCCGGGCAGGATCAGGGACGGATGTTGATCGGCGTACCGTCGGCCACCAGCATCCAGAATTCCATCATGTCGGCATTGTTGAGGGCGATGCAGCCGTCAGTCCAATCCTCACGCGCATAGTGCTCGGGAGGCCAGCGCGGATCATTCGGCAGCCCATGGACCATGATGGCGCCGCCAGGCGCAACGCCCGCCTTGCGCGCCCGCGCAACGTCGCGCGAATCCGGGTATGAAACCCGTACCGACAGGAAGAACTCGCTGCGGGGATTGCGCATGTCGAGGATGTAGCGCCCCTCTGGCGTCTTGAAATCGCCCTCGCGCTGCTTGTGCCCGACCGGGTTCAGCCCCAAAGAAATCCGGTAGCTGCGCAGCAGCCGAGAACCTTGCCACAGTTCGAGCCGGCGCTGTGCCTTGTGGACGACCACCTCGGTGGCGGCTGGCAGCTGGGTCAGCGTGGCCTCGGCGGTCGGCGCGAAGAGCGCGAGCAAAAAGGCGAGAACGATGACTGCTCGAGTCATGCCGAAATCAAAGACTGGAGTCGGCCGATACGGCGGAACTCGGCGGCTTGCTGCGCGCTGCAAGATCAGCGAGCGTCGCTGGGCGATCGCCGGGCAATTGCAGCGTGCGACCGCGTCGCAGTTTGGCCGAGGTCGACAAGCCGTTGAGTTCGGCGACTCGACTCACGGTGTAGCCGTACTTGCGCGCGATCTGATGCAGTGTCTCGCCACGCGCCACACGGTGCGTGCGCGGACCCACCTGGGCGACGAACAACTGGTCGGCGCCCACGAGCTCAATGAATTCGGCCGCGGTCATTGCTTGTTCGGAGGGCAAACGCAGGCGGTAGCCGCGAGGCACGAAGCGTGAGCCGGACCAGACCGGCGGTCGCAAGGCCGGATTGAGTTCGCGCAATTGCGCCATGGGCACACCAAGCGTTCGCTCGAGCCGCGAGACGTCGGCATATCCAGGCATTTCAACTTCATGAAAGCGCATCTCGGGAGCGCGGGTCACGCCGGGGAAATAGCGAATGGCATCCTGATCGATGGTGAGCGCCGCGAGAAATGAAGGATAAAAATTACGCGAGGCGAAACCGAATGAACGGCTTTGATAACGACGCGCGATCACGGCGAAGTCGTCGGTCCCCATGGTCTCGCGCGCTCTGCGCATGCCCGCCGGCCCATGGTTGTAGGCGGTAATGGCCAGCGGCCAGCTGCCGAGCAGGCGGTAATTATTGAGCAGCAGACGCGCCGCGGCTTCGGTCGAGCGGAAGGGATCGAGTCGCTCATCGACAATGTCATCGACGCGCATGTAAAGCCGCCCCGTCGAACGCATGAACTGCCAAAGACCCGAGGCGCCGACTTTCGAGTAGGCCGTCGGCGTGAATGAGGACTCGACGTGTGGCAGCGCGGCCAGCTCGGGTGGCAAGCCGAGACGCGCAAAGGTGGTGGCGATGTGCGATTCCCAGGTCCCGGAGCGCACGATACCCGCGCGGAAGCGGTCCGCTTGACCCAGCTGAAAACGCACGCCCTCGCGGGCCGTGCGCAAGCGCGAGGGCGTAGCCTCACTGCCCCAAAGCTCGATGACGCGCCGAGCGTCTGCCGAAGCCTGCGTGAGATCGCTGCTCTCGAGCGCGATCGCCGCCTCATCGAGGGCGCTGTTCCAGCGCTCGCGGGCTTGCGTAACCCGCTGTCGTCGCGACATTGAGCCTGACGGCCCCGCCGCAGCGAGATCGATCATTTCATAGACGACGGCGAGATTGCGCTCGTCGTGCATGAAGCCTTGCAGGGTCGTGATTTCGCTGTAGACGCGAATCCAGAAGTCGACATCCCGCTTCAGCTCAGCGGGACGCGGGATCTCCAGCGAGACGGGTGGAGCGATCGGCTGCTGCGCGCGCGCGAGCGGCAGCAAAAAAAAGACTGTGGCGAGAAGAGTAGTGGCTCTGGCAATTATCCGGCGCAAGGCCTCACCCGCACTTGGAATCGCCACAATTGAGACAGGTCATGCAGCCATCCATCATCACGACGGCCGCCGTGCTGCACTTCGAGCAAAGCTGCGCGCCCTCGGGGAAGTGTGACTTTGCGAAGGCATCAGTCTGTTTGGTGCGGGCTTCGAACTCGGCACGCTTTTCGTCGACGAGTTTCTTTTGATGCTCATCGAGCTCTGGTCGACCCATGAGACCGATGGTCTGCAGGTGCTTCTCGATGACGTAACCGAGCTCGGCGATGATCGAGGGCATGAACTTTCCACCCGGCTGCCAGTAGCCACCGCGTGGGTCGAACACCGCCTTCAATTCTTCGACGAGGAAGGTGACGTCGCCACCCTTGCGGAACACCGCAGAGATGATGCGCGTCAGCGCAACGATCCACTGATAGTGATCGAGGTTCTTCGAGTTGATGAACACCTCGAAGGGGCGCCGCTGCTCGTACTCCGTGCCCTCGTTGAGGATGATGTCGTTGATCGTCACGTACATTGCGTGATCGGAGACAGGCGTCTTGATCTTGTACGTCGAGCCGATCAGCACCTCGGGGCGCTGGACTTCCTCGGTGAGTCTGATGACTTTGCCACCGTGCGAAGTAGTGCGCTCGGGAGCAGCAGCAGGAGCCGGCTCTACGCCCGGCTTCTGCACGCGGTATTTGGAGATCTTGCGATCGATCTTGATAGCGGCCATTGAAAACTGATCCTCAGAACTTGCCGTAGTAGCCTTCTTTCAAGGCGTCGTACAGGTTTGCGGCGGTGTGTTTCTCGCCGTCGTATTCGATTTCCTCATCGCCCTTCACCGACACTTCGGTGCCGTCCTCGAGCGTGAAGACGTAAGTCGTGTTCTTGAGGTCTTCTTCTTTGACGAGCACGCCCTGGAAAGTCTCGGGGTTGAAGCGGAAGGTCGTGCAGCCTTTGAGTCCTTTCTCGTGGGCGTAAAGGTAGATATCTTTGAATGACTCGTATTTGAAGTCGGTCGGGACGTTCGCTGTCTTGGAGATCGAGGAGTCGATCCACTTCTGCGAAGCCGCCTGAATGTCGACGTGCTCGGTTGGCGTGATGTCGTCTGCCGTCGTGAAGTAGTCGGGCAACTTCTCGGCCGGGTTGGTCGAGTTCGGCATGGCTTTCGAGTTGATGAGCTCGCGGTAAGCGAGCAGTTCGAACGAGAACACGTCGACTTTTTCTTTGGACTTCTTGCCTTCGCGAATCACGTTGCGGAAATAGTGATGCGCGAACGAGGGCTCGATGCCGTTGCTGGCATTGTTGGCGAGCGACAGCGAGATCGTGCCCGTCGGCGCGATCGAGGTGTGGTGCGTGAATCGTGCTCCGACCAGCGCCAACTGATCGACCAGTGCCGGCGCGACCGTCGCCACACGCTGCATGTAGCGGCTGTATCGCGCATGCAGCACGCGGCCCGGAATCTTGCTGCCGACCTTCCAGCCATCGCGCGCCATCTCGGGGCGTTTGCGCAGCATCTCGGCAGTGACCGTGAACTCTTCGTTCATGATCGGCGCCGGGCCTTTCTCGCGCGAGAGCTCGAGCCCGGCATCCCAGCCGGCGACCGCCATTTCTCGCGAGACGTCTTCTGTGAACTGCACCGACTCGGGCGAGCCGTACTTCATGCGCAGCAGCGTCATGGTGCTGCCGAGACCCAGGAAGCCCATGCCGTGACGGCGCTTGCGCAGGATCTCATTGCGCTGCCCCTCGAGCGGCAGCCCATTGACCTCAACCACGTTGTCGAGCATGCGCGTGAATACTTTGACGACCTCGCGGTACTCGGCCCAGTCGAACTCCGCCTGTTCGGTGAACGCATTGCGCACGAACCGCGTGAGGTTGACCGAGCCCAGCAGGCACGATCCGTATGGCGGCAGCGGCTGCTCGCCGCAGGGGTTGGTGGCGCGGATGTTTTCGCACCACCAGTTGTTGTTCATTTCATTGACGCGGTCGATGAGAATGAAACCCGGCTCCGCAAAGTCGTAGGTAGACGACATGATGACGTCCCACATGCGTCGTGCCGGCAGCGTCTTGTAGATCTTGCAGGCGACGAGGCCGCTTTCGCCGACCACGAAATTCTCGGAGTAAGGCCACTCGCGCCAGACGTATTTGGTCTCGTCGGAGAGGTCGGGTTTGTCGGTTTCGAATTCTTTGCGCAGCAGCGGGAAGGCGAGCTTCCACTCGCGATCTTCGCGCACGGCCTGCATGAATTCGTCGGTGATGAGCAGCGAGAGGTTGAACTGCCGCAGACGACCGTTCTCGCGCTTGGCGCGGATGAACTCCATGGCATCCGGATGACCGACATCGAAAGTGCCCATCTGCGCGCCGCGACGGCCACCGGCCGACGACACCGTGAAACACATCTTGTCGTAGATATCCATGAACGACAGCGGACCCGAGGTGTAGGCGCCCGCGCCCGAGACGTAGGCACCGCGCGGACGCAGCGTCGAAAATTCGTAGCCGATGCCGCAGCCGGCCTTCAGCGTGAGACCTGCCTCGTGGACCTTGTTGAGGATGTCGTCCATCGAGTCGCGGATGATCCCAGACACGGTGCAATTGATGGTCGAGGTCGCCGGCTTGTGCTCGAGAGCGCCAGCGTTCGAGGTGATGCGCCCGGCGGGAATGGCCCCGCGACGCAACGCCCAAAGAAATCGCTCGTACCAGTGCTCGCGTTGTGCGGGCGCTTCGACGTCGGCGAGCGCACGGGCGACACGCTGATAGGTGTCGTCCATGGTCTTGTCGATGGGTTCGCCACTCTTGGCAACGAGGCGATATTTTTTGTCCCAGATGTCCATCGACGCTTCCTGGAACGGAATGCTGTCGACGTCTTGAGCCTCGAGTTTGACGACGCTGTTCATGCCTTTTTTGGGCCTCAAAATCCGATAAGAACGACTAATTCGTAGAGGATTCCAAAGAGAGAACCCAAGGTCGCCAGAGGCACCCGCAGATACTTGTTCTCTTTATTGGTGACGGGTCGAATTAAGACCACTTCCCCTGCCCCCGACTCCCGCATCTGCGCGCTAAGCCCGCACAAGATGTTGTGTCGACGGCGAGAGAGTAAGCACGCTCCCGGGGAGCGTCAAGACTTTCGTTCCTTTTCGGATATACTTTTTTAGTCCATGTTAATCAGTGGGTTATAAAACTTCGAGCCACAAAACTCCTGCCCCTTCGTGATCAACCCTCAGAAACGGACTGTAGCTTGGAAGCACAAGATGTTGTGTTTCTGCTCATTTCCACACACTGCGCACAAGTTATCCTCTTGAAAGTTGCATCAGGATCCGCATATCCCCCACCCCAAGCCGGAGATCAGCCATGAGTCACGCGCGCGCCACCGGGACCCCTCACCGAGCGCTGTACCGAGCATTACTCGGCGCGCTGCTTGCGGCCGTCTCTTTGCCCGTCGTGGCCCAGGCCGTCGACGCACCGGCAGAGCCCCGCGCAGATGCGCCACGCAGCGACAGCGCACGCAGCGACAGCGCACGTGGCGACAACGCGCGCAACGTGGCGCCGATCCCCTCGCTCGCACCCATGATCAAGCGGGTCTCGCCCGCGGTCGTGAGCATTGGCATTCAGGGCGCGGTGCGCGAGCAGGGTCGCAACCCGCTGTTCGACGATCCGTTCTTCCGGCGCTTTTTCAATGTGCCCCCCGATTCGGGCGCGCGCGAGCGGCCATTCCAGTCCGCGGGCTCGGGCGTCATCGTCGATGGCAAGCAGGGCTACATCATCACCAACGCGCATGTGGTCGAAAACGCGCGCGAAATCACCGTGACGCTGTCTGACCAGCGACAGTTTCCGGCGAAGGTGGTCGGTAGCGATCCGCGCACCGACATCGCCGTCATCCAGATCAAGGCCGGAAGCCTCGCGCAAATCGTGCTCGGCGATTCCGATCGCCTCGAGCCCGGCGATTACGTCGCAGCCATCGGCAATCCGTTCGGACTGCAGCAGTCGGTGTCCTACGGCATTGTCAGCGCGCTCGGCCGATCGGGCATGAACCCCGATGGTTTCGAGAGCCTCATCCAGACCGACGCCTCGATCAACCCCGGCAACTCCGGCGGGGCGCTCGTCAACCTGCGCGGCGAACTCGTCGGTATCAACAACATGATTCTCTCGGGCAGCGGCGGCAACATCGGTATCGGCTTCGCCATCCCGGTGAACATGGCGCGCAGCGTCATGGACCAGCTGATCAAATATGGCTCGGTCAAGCGCGGTCAGCTCGGGGTAACCATCGCCCCCGTCACGCCCGATATCGCCGAGGCCTTGGGGATCAGCACGGCGGGCGGTGCGCTGGTGACGCAGGTGGTCAAAGATTCTGCGGCGGCGCGGGCGGGGATTCGCGCGGGCGACGTCGTCACTGCCATCAACGGGCGCAGCGTCAAATCCGCGGCCGAGTTCCGCAACGCGATCGGCCTGCTGCGCGTCGGTGACAAGGTCGAGCTCGCGCTGCTGCGTGACGGCGAGTCGCGCAAATTGATTGCCGAGGTCGCCGACCCGGCAGCGCAAACGACGACCGCCGCCGAGAGCGCCGACAAAAATGTCCCCGAAGGCGGACAGCACCGCGCCCTCGAAGGCGCACAACTCGAAGACAGTCCGGGCAGCGCGGCGGGCGACAACCGCAGCAGCGGCGCAGGCGTACTCGTGCGCGCCGTGGCGGCCGGTAGCCCGGCTGCGAACGCGGGCCTGCGCGCCAACGATCTGATCGTCGGAGCGAACGGCACGCGAATTACCAACCGCAATGACCTCAGCAACGCGTGGCGTACCGCGAGCAACCGCGGCGGCGGCACGCTCGTGCTGCAGGTCCGGCGCGGCGGCGAAACGACCATCATTTTGCTGCGCTGATCTCCATGCGTCCTCTCGACATCACTTTGGTGGGCGGTACCGGCTTTGTCGGCAGCGCGCTCGCCGCACGCCTCGCTGCCCTCGGTCATCGACTGCGACTGCCCACGCGCGATCCGCGTGCTGCGCGGCATCTTTCGGTGCTGCCGAACGCGGAGCGTGTGCGCGTCGACGTGCACGACCCGGTCGCGCTACGCGATGTTGTCGCGGGCAGCGATGTCGTCATCAATCTGGTCGGCATCCTCAATGAAAAAGGCTCGTCGGGGCAGGGATTCACCCACGCCCATGCCGAACTCACGCGCAAGGCCATCGCCGCGTGCATCGAGAGCGGCGTCCCGCGCTACCTGCACATGAGCGCACTCGGTGCCGACGAGAACGGCCCGAGTCATTACCTGCGCTCGAAAGGTGTCGCCGAGCGCCAAGTGCGCGCCGCGCCCAGCTCGCTCGACTGGACGATCTTCCGCCCCTCGGTAATCTTTGGTCGCGGCGACTCCTTGCTCAACCGCTTCGCTGCACTGCTTGCACTCAGTGGCGGCATCCTGCCGCTGGCCCGCGCCCAGGCGCGCTTCGCCCCGGTATGGGTCGAGGATGTGGTGTCGGCGTTCCTGCTGGCCTTGCGGGGCGGGACCACGAGCCGCGAGTCCTTTGATCTTTGCGGCCCCAAGGTCATGACCTTGGCAGATCTCGTACGCCTCACGGGCGCACTCGCGGGCACCGGCGCACATATCATCCCGCTCCCCGATGCCATCGGTCGCGCACAGGCCTTCGTCATGGATTTCGTGCCCGGCAAGCCCTTTTCCACCGATAACTACCGCTCCCTGACGGTCGACAACGTCTGCCGCGACAACGGTTTCGATCGTCTGGGGATCACCCCGACCTCTCTCGCCACCATCGCCCCCACCTACCTCAATCGCCGCTCGCGTTAACATCGGCGGGTGGACACTTATCTGGTCGGCGGTGCAGTGCGCGATGGGCTGCTCGGTCGCCCGGTCGCCGAACGCGACTGGGTGGTCGTCGGCGCGACGCCGGCCGACCTTGAAGCTTGGGGTTTTCTGCCGGTCGGCAAGGACTTTCCCGTCTTTCTGCATCCGCAAACTCGTGAGGAGTACGCGCTCGCCCGCCTCGAGCGCAAGGTCGCTCCGGGCTATCGCGGTTTCACCACGCTGTTTTCGCCCGAGGTCACCCTCGAACAGGATCTCGCGCGACGCGACCTGACCATCAACGCCATGGCGCAAGATGCCGCTGGCAATATCTTTGATCCCTTTGGTGGACGTGCCGATCTGGAGCGTCGCGTGCTGCGCCACGTCTCGCCGGCATTCGCCGAAGATCCGGTGCGCATCCTGCGTGTGGCGCGCTTTGTTGCGCGATTCGCGCCGCTCGGCTTCACGATCGCCGCCGACACGCTCGCCTTGATGCGCCGCATGGTCGAGGCCGGCGAAGCCGATGCGCTCGTGCCCGAGCGCGTCTGGCGCGAACTGGCGCGTGCGCTCGATGAACCCTCGCCGCGTTCGGCTATCGATGCACTGCGCGCATGCGGCGCCCTGCGCGTCGTGCTCCCCGAAGTCGACGCGCTGTTCGGTGTGCCGCAACGGCCCGAGTGGCACCCTGAAGTCGACACCGGCGAACACGTCATGCTCGCGCTGCAAATGGCAGCGACCCGCGACGCTCCGCAAACCGTGCGCTTCGCCGTGTTGGTCCATGACCTCGGCAAGGCCCTGACTCCGCGTGCGGAATGGCCGCGGCATCACGCGCACGAAACGCTCGGGTTGCCCGCCATCGAAGCGCTGTGCGCACGCCTGCGAGTTCCTCAAGAGCACCGTGAACTCGGCTTGCTCGCCAGCCGCTTTCACACCCACGTGCATCGCGGTCTAGAGCTGCGCACCTCGACGCTGCTCGAGCTGCTCGAACATGCCGATGCTTTTCGAAGGCCCGAGCGCTTCAAAGAATTTCTGGAGGCCTGCGAGTGCGACGCCCGTGGTCGACTCGGGCTCGCCGATTCCCCCTATCCGCAGCGTGCCCGAGTGGAGCAGGCTTTTGCCGCAGCGCGCGCCGTCACACTCAGTGCCGATGAACGCGCGGGACTCGCCGGAGCTGCCATCGGCGAACGGCTGCGCAGCAAGCGGCTCGCGGCACTCAAAGTTGCGGTGCCCAAAGAGACGAGCGCAGATCCTGCAGGCTGAAGGCCGGGTCAGTCACCACATCTGACGCCGCTGCATTGCGCGTCAGCAGCATGAATTTCACGGCCTCACCCATTTCGCCGGGTAACAGCAAAGTACGTGCGCCACGCGCAAGCGCGATGTGCCGCGGGTCTGCGGGGTCGAGTCCCGCCGTGGCTGCTGTCAGCTCGTGATCGATCCCGGCGCCCAAAAGAAATCCAGCCTGCGTGGTGAAACCGGAAACTTCGAAGCCTGCCTGCGTCGCCGCCTCAGCGACCGCCGTAAAGTCGACCCAGGCCGTGATGTCGCAGAGCCCCGGATAGATGAAGGGATCACCGTGCGCCTGATGCCGGTAGTGACAGCGCAAGCTGCCAGTCATGCGCTGCGGATGCCGCAGTTGCCCACGCGGCAAACCGTAATCCGCGATCAGGACAGCGCCCCTCGTCATGGCCGCTGCGAGCGACGAAAACCAAGCCGCCAGCGACGGATGCCACTCGCCGCAATAGCCCTCGGGCAAGCGGTCGCCGACGGTAGCTTTTTCATTGACGTCTTTTTCTTTGAACAGCTGCGCTGCTGCGATGCGAAAGTCATCGTCGTCGGCACAGGCGCCATCTGCGGGGCGCATGCGCCACTCGAAACGCGCGCCCGAGAGCCCACCCGGAGCGAACCCAACGCCCAGTCGCCAAAGTTCACCGCCGCGCACCACGAAGCGCTCACATGGCAAGGCATCGAGGACTTCATTGGCGAACACCACCCCCGCGAAATCATTGGGCAGTGAATCGAGCCAGTCGACTTTGACCTTGCTATCCGCTGCGTTCGCCAAAAGTTGCTGCTGTCGCTCACGCAGGTCAGCGCTGACCTCGAGCAGGCGGTAGCGCTGCGGCGGCGAGTCGCAGGTCGAGAGCACCCCAAGCGCTTCGGCCGCAAAATGGCCCGTGCCCGGACCGAACTCGAGCACCTCTCGCGTATTTTGGAGGTCAAGCCAGTCGACAAACCGCCGCGCACAGCAACGCGCGAACAGCGGCGAAATCATCGGTGCCGTCACAAAATCGCCGGCTGCGCCGAATTTGCTGGCCCCGGCGCTGTAATAGCCGAGGCCGGGCGCATACAGCGCAAGCTGCATGTATTCGCCAAACGACAACCAGCCGCCTGCCGCCGCCACACGCCCGGCGATGTGCTCGGCAAGCCTTCGGGAATGCGCAAGGGCGTCGGCACCGGGCGATGGCAAAGATGATGGCACTGCCGTCACGCCCATCGTGGCTCGGTACTCGCAGGATTCTGGGTCATGCCGCGAGTCTCGGTCATAATGCGCTCGTGATGAGTCTTGATTTTTCCCTGCAGCCCCCCGTCAGACCTGACCAGCCGCTTGCCGGCAAGGTCGCGCTGATCACGGGCGGCGCTCGTCGCGTCGGCGCCGAAATCGCTCGTGTGCTGCATGGCGCCGGTGCCGACATCATCGTGCACTATCAAAATTCTGCTCATGAAGCCGACGCGCTGGTACAGAGCCTTGAGCAGAAACGCGCGGGCAGCGCGGCCAGCGTCCGCGCCAATCTGCTCGAGACGGCGAGACTCGGCGAACTCGTGAGCTTTGCGCTGCAGCGTTTTTCGCGACTCGATATCCTCGTCAACAATGCCTCGACGTTCTATCCGACCCCGGTCGGCGAGATCACCGAAAATCATTGGGATGATCTTTTGGGTTCGAACCTCAAGGCGCCACTCTTTCTGTCGCAGGCCGCAGCGCCTGCGCTGCGTCTGTCGAAAGGCCTTATTTTGAACATCGTCGATATCCACGGCATGCGGCCGCTGCGTCGCTACCCCGTCTACGGTGTCGCAAAAGCGGGGCTCATCATGCTTACCCGCTCGCTCGCTCGCGAGCTGGGTCCGCAGGTGCGCGTCAACGCCATCGCGCCGGGTCCCGTGATGTGGCCCCACGATGGCGTTGCCGATGCCGCACTGCAACAAAAAATCGTGGGCCGGACCTTGCTCAAGCGCACTGGCTCGGCGCTCGATATCGCACGCACTGCGCTTTTCTTTGCTGCCGACGCGCCGTACATCACTGGCCAGATCATGCCGGTCGACGGCGGCCGCAGCGTCGCCTGGTAATCGCGAAGCGCAGCAGCGCTTCACCGCGCCTCCGCAGACCCGCTGTCGGCAAGCGCAAGATCGACCCGCGTCATGGCATGCGCTGCGTGATCGAATCGCGCCCATAGCGCCGCGATGGATTCGCCTGCCGTCGGATGCACGAGCTCGCCCGCCAGGTCGGCGAGCGGCCCCAACATGTACGGCCTGCGCAAAAGATCTGGCCGCGGCAGCACGAGTCCCGGTCGATCGATGACGAGATCTCCGTACAACAGGATATCGAGATCCATGCTGCGCGGCGCCCACTTCGGGGCATCGCGCGCACGACCGCAGAGGCCCTCGATGCGCTGTAATTCATTGATGACCTCATCGACACCGCGCGGGGTATCGAAACCCGCAACGTAGTTGATGAAATCCTCGCCCTCGAAACCGACCGCAGCATTGCGATAAGCCGGCGAAAAATCGACTTTGCCGAAACACCGCAACATCTCGTGCGCCGCCAGACGCAGGTTGCGCACGGCATCCACGTTACTGCCCGCAGCCACGAATACCCGAGTCATGGCGAGACGACGGCCCGCCGAGCAATGGCCTGCGGATTGATCGACGGTTCGCTCACGAGGCAGCGGCAAGATCGGCGCGGGTGCGCTCGATGGCAACGCCCACATCGCGCGAGCCGCGGATCGCACCTGGCTTGTTTACCGAGAGTCGTACCCACTCGATGCCGAATTCTTTGAGAATCATCATGGCCATGCGGTGCGCCATCGTCTCGACCAGCATGAACTCGGACGACTCGACGAAGCCGATGACGCGCTTGGCGACGCTCTTGTAATCGAGCGTATCGACGACATCGTCATTGACCGCCGCGCGCGCGCAGTCGACCGGCAGCTCAAGATCGATCTGTACGCGCTGCTTGATGCGACGCTCCCAATCGATGAAACCGATGATGCACTCGACCTCCAAGCCGCGAAGGAAGATCGTGTCGCCTCTTTTGCTCGTCATCTGTTCAAAACTCCTGCTTGACCTGCTCTCGGTAACCCGCCTCGCGCTGCTGGCCCGGCGGTCGCAGCGTATCGAGTGGCCACTGCGCTCGCGCAGGAATACCCACCTCGTCCCGCTCGCCGGCGCTCAGTCGTGCTTCGCCCGCCACCGCGATCATGGCCGCGTTATCGGTACAAAACTCGAGGCGCGGATAGTACACGCGCACGCCGACGCGAGCCGCCGCCGCATCGAGCCTCTCACGCAGTCGACGGTTGGCACTCACGCCACCCGAGACGACGAGCGCATCGAGACCCGTTGCCGACATGGCGCGCAGACTTTTGGCCACCAGTGTGTCGACCACCGCTTCTTGCAGCGCATGCGCGATATCCGCGCGCTGCTGATCAATCGCCTCCGCAGGCAGCGCGCGCACCGCGTGCAACACGGCGGTCTTCAGACCCGAGAAACTGAACTCGAGTCCGGGTCGATCAAGCATGGGACGCGGAAATTCATGGCGATTCGCGCGACCGCGCTCGGCCAAGCGCGCGAGGTGCGGACCACCCGGATAAGGTAATCCCAGCAATTTCGCGCTCTTGTCGAAGGCCTCGCCCGCCGCATCGTCCCGCGTTTCACCGAGCAGCCTGTAGCGACCGATGCCCGCGCATTCGATGAGCATGGTGTGTCCACCCGACACCAGGAGCGCCACATGCGGATACGGCGGCGGTTCGGGTTCGAGCAGAGGCGCAAGCAGGTGGCCCTCAAGATGATGCACGCCGATGGCCGGCACGCCCCAAGCGTGTGCGAGCGATCGTGCGAGCGCAGCGCCGGTGAGCAACGCCCCGATGAGACCAGGCCCTGCGGTGTAGGCAATGCCCTCTATTTTTGCCGAGGAATTGTCGCCAGCCGCACTCGCCAGCACGCGCTCGACGATCGGCAGCAAGCGTTGCACGTGATCGCGCGATGCGAGTTCGGGCACGACACCGCCGTAGATTTGGTGCAAATCGATTTGCGAGAACACCTCGTGCGCGAGCAATCCGCGACCGGTTTCGTAAACCGCAGCCGCCGACTCGTCGCAGGAAGATTCGATCGCCAAAATACGCATGGATGACTCGGAATTTTGCCTTTTGCCCGGCGGCTCATTAGAATCCCCGCCCCTGTTACCGCAGGGCGCGATAGGAATTCCTTACTAATCAAGGGGTTGAGGTTTCGATGCCGAGCGTTCGTGTTCGTGAAAATGAGTATTTCGACGCTGCCCTGCGTCGCTTCAAGCGCGCCTGCGAGAAAGCCGGTGTGCTCACCGAGCTGCGCCGCCGCGAATTCTACGAAAAGCCGACGCA
>Ga0194116_10001529_pt1 | contig 32693 bp, 19 predicted proteins | sample TA2MahsurfametaG_4_FD_148617 | JGI IMG/M metagenome (GOLD analysis project Ga0194116, IMG submission 148617) | Freshwater microbial communities from Lake Tanganyika, Tanzania - TA2015008 Mahale S9 surface | ecosystem: Environmental > Aquatic > Freshwater > Lake | place: Tanzania: Lake... | reverse complement strand
ACCGACATCATGGCGACGCTCGCCGGGGTGAGCGGAGCATCACTCGCCGCCGAAGCCGGTCCCGACAGTTTCAGTTTCCTCCCGGTCCTGCTCGGCACGCAGCCCGCCGACAAACCCGTGCGCGAATCGCTCGTGATCGGCCGTTCGATCCGCTCGGGCCGTTGGAAGTGGATCGACGGCCGCGAATCCGTCCACTTCGGCCGCCCCGCCAGCGGCACCTACCCCGCGGCCGGCGAACCGCCCGGCCAACTCTACGATCTCGACGCCGACCCGCGGGAGACCACCAACCTCGCCGCCACCCAGCCCGACATCGTCAACCGCCTTAAAGCCGAATCCGCGCGCATCCAGCGATCCTCCCGCACCCGGCCCTGAGTCCGGATTTTTCACCGCGCAGAGACTGCTGGTCAGGAAAAATCCGCCCGCCCTCGGGCGGGGCCACTCCGTCGCGGCTAGCCCCGACACAGTCGGCCCGACAGGAAGGAAATCTCACTCCCGCGAGCGTGAAACTTCCGGGCTGAGCTCCACCGGCGGACAAACACCTCCATAACCGACCGTCTGGCCCCGGCATCACCGCCGGGTGCCGATCGCACTTCAATCGGGACCGTCGCGTCCCAGCGCAGCCCGGCGGCGAAAAAATACTCTGTCCACTTTTCCGGCCGCCGGCGGTAAAAGGATGTCCGCACCCACATGCCCGACCATCCCGAGCCCCCCGCCGGCAGCGGCCCGACTCCCGCCTACGAGGAGTTCGTCCGCCTCTTCGTCGCCCACGAAGGACGGCTGCGGGCGTTCGTTCGCGCGCTGCTTCCGACGTGGGCCGATGTCGACGAGGTCATGCAGGAGACCAGCCTCGTCGCGTGGCGGAAATTCGCCCGCTTCGAGCGCGGCACCAACTTCCTCGCCTGGGTCGCCACCATCGCGCGCTTCGAGGCGCTCGACCACCTGCGCCGCCGGGGCCGCGAGCAACTCATCTTCTCCGACGCCGTCGCCGATCTGATGGCCGCCGAGGCCGCGCAAGAGGCCGACACGCTGGAACACCAGCGCCGCGCCCTCGACCACTGCCTGGCCAAGCTCGGCGAGGCCCAGCGCGAACTGCTCCTGCTCTCCTACCAGCCCGGCGCCCGCCTCCACGAAGTTGCCGCCCGGACCGGCCGCACCGTGCAAGGCCACTACAAGGCGGTCCAGCGCCTCCGCGCCCGGCTGCTCGACTGCATCGAGGGCGAACTGAAACGCGATCCCGCATGAGCCCCGCCGATCCACTCGAACGCCTCATCGCCGACTGGCTGGGCAACACGATCTCGCCGGAGGATTTCCGCATCCTCGACGCTCGCCTGCGCGCCGATCCCGCCGCGCGCGCCACGTTGCGCCGCGCCGCTCACCTCGACTCGGCGCTCCGCGACTGGGCCGCGCGCCAAGAAATCTCCGCGGCCTGGGCGGGCGCGGACTCCGCCAAACCCTCGCTGGCCTCCGACCGTCCCCTGACCCCCACGGCCTCCTCCCCCTTCCGCCGCTGGCTTTGGCCACTCGCCGCCGCGGCGGCCGTGGCCCTGAGTGTCGCAACCTATCACTTCGGCGCGCTCTCCGCGCCACAGCCGCCCACGCCCAGCACGCGCGTCCTCGCCGACGGCACCGTGGTGGAGCTCAACGGCGCCGCCGTCATCGCCGCCGACTTCTCCGCCACCGAGCGCCGCGTGCGGCTGGAGCGCGGCGAGGCGCATTTCACGGTGACGAAAGACGCGGCCCGCCCCTTCACCGTCACCGCCGCGGGCGTGAGTGTGCGCGCCGTGGGCACCGCGTTCAACGTCCGCCTCGCCGACGCCGCCGTCGAGGTGCTCGTCACCGAGGGCCAGGTGCGCCTGCAACCGCCGCCCGCCGCCGCCGCGCCCGGTCACTCTCCCTCCGCCCCACCGGCGCAGCCTGCCGCCGCCCCCGAGCTGATGCTCGCCGCCCGCCAGCGCGCCATCGTCGCCACTACGCCCGCCACCGCCGCCGTCGCGCCGGACGTCGCGACCTTCACACCGAGCGAGATCGCCCGGGTGCTCGCATGGCAGCACCGGCTCCTCAATTTCACCGCGACCCCGCTCGGCGAAGTCGTCGCCGCCCTCAACCGCCGCAACGCCACCCAGCTCGTGCTCGCGGATCCGGAACTCGCCGCGCTGCGCGTGAGCGCGTCGCTCCGCTCCGACAACATCCACGGCTTCGTGAAGCTGCTCGAAACCGGCTTCGCCATGCGCGCCGAGCCCCGCGGCGACGCCGAGATTGTTCTCAGCCGCCCGCCCTGACGCCTTCGTTTCGCTCGCTTTGCCCGCCCACCACCCAAACCCCACCCGCTCCGCCTCCCTCGCCCTGGCCGCGCCTCCCCGCCTCGCCGCCGCGTGGCTGGCCTGGCTGTTGACGCTCTCCTGTGCCCTCGCCGGTCCCGACAACACCGTCCGCTCGTTTCGTATCCCCGCCGGTCCGGCCAGCGAGACGCTCCGGCAATTCGGCGAACAGGCGCAGCGCGAGATCTTGTTTCCCTCCGAGCCCGTCGCCGACGTGCGCACGCCCCGCGTCTTCGGCGACTACCCGCCGCGCGCGGCGCTCGACCGCCTGCTCGCCGGCACCCGCCTGCGCGCCCTCGAAGCGGCCGACACCGGCGGCTTCGTCATCGCGACGACCGCCGCGCCTCCCATCGCCGCGGCCAGCACACCCGATTCCTCAAAACCCATGAAAACAAAATCCACCCTCGCCGCGATCGCCGGCTGGTTCGCCTTCGGCGCAACCGCCGCACTGAATGCCCAAAGCCCCGCCGCTCCGTCAGGCGACCAGACTGTCCAGCTCACTGCCTTCGAGGTCGCGAGCACGCGCGACTCAGGCTACCGCGCGACCAACTCGGTCTCCGGCACCCGCGTCAACGTCAAGCTCATGGACGTCCCGCAGACGATCTCTGTGCTCACGTCCGACTTCATCTCCGACCTCGGAGCCAACGACCTCGACGAGGCGCTCGTTTACGTCAGCGGCGTGGGCACGGCGAATTTCTTTTCCGGCCAATACACCATCCGCGGCTTCCAGACCGGCACGCCGCGCCGCAACGGCATCGGCTTCTCCACCACCAACGCCATCGACACCTCCGTCGTGGACCGCGTCGAGGTCGTCAAAGGCCCGTCGAGCGCGCTCTACGGCACCGGCGGCCCCGGCGGCGTGGTCAACATCGTGACCAAGCAGCCGCAGGCCAAGCGCGCCACGTCCATTGAGACGTCCGTGGACAGCGAGGGCTCCCTTCGCGGCGAGTTCGATCTCACCGGGCCGCTCACGCGCGAAGGCACGCTGCTCTACCGCATGGTCATCGCCGGTCAGAATCACCAATCGACCCGGCAATTCGGCGAACGCGAGAGCTGGCACCTCGCTCCGTCGCTGCGTTGGAACATCCGCGGCAAGCCCTATCCGACTACGCTCAACGTCACCGCTGAGTGGCTCCACGTGCCGCGCATGACGTCGTCGGACGAGCGCTTCCCGCAGGTCGTCGAGTCGCGCCCTGCGCCCGTCGGTAGCAACCGCACGCGCATGATCGACATCGCCACCGGCTATGTGCCCGGACTCGACCGCGAGTTCAACATCGCCGGCCCCAACGCCCGACGCACCGACGACGAGGTGTATTTCGAGGCCACGCTCACCCATGCCTTCAACGATCATCTCTCCGCGCGGCTCGTCTACTCCGACTCGCAGAGGCACCAGGTGCGATTCACGCAGTTTGCAAACGGCGCGCTTAAGCGCGACGCCGCCGGCAATCTCCCGCGCACCGTGCCCATCCAATCGTGGCGCTCGGACACGGACCAGTGGAACCGCACCGTCCGCGGTGACCTCAGCTACGCGCAGAATTTCTCCGCCGCGAAGCTCAACCTCGTGCTGGGTGCGCAGGACACTCGCGCCGCCGGCACCAACTCCGTCTTTCGCAACCTCCGCCGCCCCGTCTTCAACCTCTTCGCGCCCACCGTCGCCGACTTCAACCTCGGCAATTTCCCCGCGGACTACAATCACCTCGTGCTCCTGCGCACCGCGAGCCGCGGCCAGCAAGTCAACGCCATCGGCAACGCCCAGTTCTTCGGTGAACGTCTGAGCCTGATCGGCGCGGCCAATCGCGACTTCACCCGATCCGGCATCGACCTCCGGCCCGACCTCCGCCCCTCCGGCGGCCAGGCCCCCAGCGTGTCCGTCGTGCCGCGCGGTTCGCTCGACAGCTTCCAAGGTGGCTTCGCCTTCCGTGTGCTGCCCGGTGCCAACCTCTTCTACTCCTATTCCGAGTCGATTCAGTCCAACGGCGCGCAATTTCCCAACGACCCGCAGGAAGGCACCGGCCACGAGGTCGGCGTGCGCGTCGAAACCCTCGGCGGCCGGCTCTCCGGTTCGATTTCGTTCTTTGACGTCGAGCGCACCAACATCCCGCGCAACGACCCCAACCTGCCCGTCCCGATCATTCGCCTCAGCGGCAAGGAGCGCAGCAGGGGCTACGAGATCGACGTCTTTTACTTCCCGACCGATGCGCTCCAGCTCGTCGCCAACTACACCGACATGGATCCCGTGGTCGTGAGCAATACGGCTTCGCCCGTCACCGAGGGCAGCCTGATCGACTCGGCGTTCCCGCGCTCGTTCAACGCCTTTGCGAAATACACGTTCAAGCAGGGCGCCGCGCGCGGCCTTTATTTCACGATTGGCGGCAACTCGCGCAGCCGCAGCCGGCCTTACGGCACACTCGAGAACCTATACCTGCTCGAGCACCCCGCCTACACCGTGATCAACGGCAGCGTCGGCTACAATTGGAAGCGCGGCGCGCACAACTGGCACGCCGAGCTCGCGCTCAAGAACGCGTCCGACAAGTTCTACTACACGGACACGTCGATTCCAGCGGAACGGCGCGTGGCCGTGTTTTCGGTCGGCCTGAAGTTCTAGCCCGGGCCGGGCATAGCAGCCCCTGCGCGGATCCGCCAACCACAGCGAAGAGGCGCGACGTGGACATTTGGCGTAAACAGCACGTTCTGATTCCATTCTTAGCATCGTATGCCCTCGTTTCCCCACGTCCTTCGCGGCCTCGTCCTCCTCCTCCCGCTCGCGCTTGCGCCCGGCCGCGCCGCGCCCGCCGCCGCGCCGAACATCATTCTGATCAACTGCGACGACCTCGGCTACGGCGACCTCGCCTGCTACGGCGCGCCGGACATCCGCACGCCGCACCTCGACCGCATGGCGCGCGAGGGCACGCGTTTCACGGATTTCTCCGTCACGTCGCCACTCTGCACGCCGTCGCGCGCCGCGCTCATGACCGGCAAGTATCCCGGCCGCGTCGGGCTCGCCACCGGCGTGCTCCGCCCCGACGCGAAGGGCGGCCTCGCCGCCGCCGAGATCACGCTCGCCGAGGCGCTCAAGCCCGCCGGCTACGCCACTGGCTGCATCGGGAAGTGGCACCTCGGCTTCGTCCCCGGCCTGCGCCCGCGCGACCAGGGCTTCGATTCCTACTACGGCGTGCTGCACAACCTCGACCGCTTCGAGACGGTGGTCTTCGAAAAGGAGGGCGGCATGCCCGTGCTCCGCGGCGACACGGTAGAAACGCGTCCGGCCGATCCCGCGGTGATGACGGCGCTCTACACGACCGAGGCGCTCGCGTTCATCGAGGCGCACCGGGCGCGCCCGTTTTTCCTCTACCTCGGCCACGCGATGCCGCACCTGCCCTTCGACGCCACGCCGCGCTTCAAGGGTCGCTCCGCCCGTGGTCTCTACGGCGATGTGATCGAGGAACTTGACGACAGCACCGGGCAAATCCTCGAAAAACTCCGCGCCCTCGGCCTCGCGGAGCGCACACTTGTCCTCTTCACCAGCGACAACGGCCCCGAGCGCAACACCCCCGGCCGCGCCGCCCCGCTGCGCGGCACCAAGCACACGGTCTACGAAGGCGGCCTGCGCGTGCCGCTGCTCGCGTGGTGGCCTGGCCGCGTGCCTGCCGGCCGCGAGTGCGGCGACTTCGTCACCGCGCTCGATGTGCTGCCCACCCTCGCCCGCCTCGCCGACGCACCGATCCCTGCCGGCCTCGACGGCCATGATGTCTCGCCCGTGCTCCTCGGCACGCCCGGGGCACGCTCACCGCGCACCACGCTCTACTCGCTCTACGGCCCTAACGATCGCCGACGTGAAGCCTTTCGCGAAAACCACTGGAAACTTCACCTCGGCTCCGCGCCCGAGCTCTACGACCTCGCCGCCGATCCCGCCGAGTCGACCAATCTTGCAACCCGTCACCCGGAAGTCGTCGCACGCCTTACCGCGCGCGCCCGCGAACTCGTCGCGACGCTCGCGCCCGCCCGCTCCGAGTAGCGCGTCGCGTCGCTTTCACCCGGCACCTCCCCACACCATGCAGACCGCCCTCCGTTTCCGTAGATCCTGCCCGCCTTCGCGACCGCGCAGTCCAGCCACGCCTCCTTCCGCGTGATCGGCGGGCGCGCGTCGTCTTCGTTGTTCGTCATGAACCTGCTCCCCTTTTCCATTCCTGAAATCGGCCGTCGCTTTGGATCGCCCCGTCGTTCCCTCCGTGTGCCAGGCGGGCTGCGGACCCACACGTCTCTCTGCGCAGCCCTGTTTCTGAGTGTCGCGGCCACGGTCACCATCGCACAGGACGCGTCGAAGAAAAAATTACCCGCCCCCGCGCAAAAGACCGCACTCGCCCCGGCGCTGCTTGCCTCCCTCGAATCGCACCTCGGTCTCACCTACGCCCGCTACGGCACGCGCGAACTGCAGCTCGATCTGCACCGCCCCGCGGCGCGCGGCGCCGCGCTCCCCGCGATCGTCTGCCTCCACGGCGGCGGTTGGTCCAAGGGCGAGCGGCGCAACATGACGCCTCTTGCGCAGGCCCTTGCCGCGCGCGGCTACGTCGCCGTCACGATTTCCTACCGGCTCTCCGGCGAGGCGAAGTTTCCCGCCGCGATCCAAGACGCCAAGGCTGCCGTCCGCTGGCTGCGCGCGAACGCGGAAAAATTTGGCCTCGATCCCGAGGCCATCGGCGTCACCGGCCACTCGGCGGGTGGCCACCTCGCGGCGCTGCTCGCCACCAGCGGCGGCGTCGCGGAGCTGGAAGGTGACGGCGGTCACGCCGGTTTCTCCAGTCGCGTGCAGGCCGGCGTCGCGGGCGGCGCGCAGACGGATTTCGAGACGGAGCGCATCGGCGCGCTCAGCGCCCGGCCCGACGACCCGCACTACACGCCCTTTCTCGGCGGAGCGCGGTCGACGATTCCGCACACCTACGCCCTCGCCTCGCCACGCCATCACCTCGACCGCGCCGATCCGCCGCTCGCCTTCGTGACCGGCGAGTTGGACGACGCCAGCACGCGCGCCGACGACATCCGCCGCGACCTCCTGCGCCTCGGCATCGCCACCGGCCTCACGGTTGTCCCGCAGGCACCGCACGCCTTCCTTGGTCAGCAGGCATCTTTCGACACCGCCATCGCCGCCTGCGACACCTTCTTCACGCTCCACCTAAAACACCGCGGCCGTCCGCCCATCGCGACCACACTCGCCGAGTCCCCTTTCGCCTCCGGCGCCCGTTGGACGATGATCGGCGGCGGCTACGCCGGCAGCGAGGGCGCCCAGTGGATCGGCGACACGCTGCACTTCGCCGCGCACCACGATCGCTTCGCTTTCAAATGGACGGAGCGCGCCGGCCTCGCCGTCTGGCGCGACGACTCGCCCGAGGCCACGTCGTTCCGCCCCGACGGCCGCGGCGGTTTCTACGTCGTCGAGCAGACCACGCGACAGCTCACGCGCTGGAACGCCCGCGGCGAGCGCACCGAAGTCCTCGCCGACCGCTTCGAGGGCAAGCGCCTCAACCGCCCAAACGACTGCGTCGTCCGCGTCGACGGCACCGTGTGGTTCACCGATCCCGATTTCCTCTTCGCGCAGCGCAAAGACGAAGTGAAGGAACTCACCGGGCAGAATCTCTACCGCTACGATCCGCGCACGCGCATGCTGACCGCTGCCGCGCAGGGTTTCAACAAGCCCAACGGCCTCGCATTCTCGACCGACGGGAAATACCTCTACCTCACCGACAGCGCCGGCTCCGATATCCTCCGCTTCTCCGTCGCGCCCGATGGCACGCTCGGCCCGCGCGAGATTTTCGCTACACTCAAGGTCCGCGGTCTCGACGGCCTCGCCTTCGACCCCGCCGGCCGCCTCTGGTGCGCGGCGCTCGACGGCGTGCATGTCTTCGATCCGGCCGGGCGCGACCTCGGCGTGATCGCGTTGCCGTCGAAGCCCACCGCCATCGCCTTCGCCGCCGCCCCCGCAAAGCTCGTCTGCGTCACGACCCGCGATGCCGCTTTCGTCACCCAGCTTCGCTGACCTCCTGTGTGCCTGGCGCGCACAGAAATTCCGTCCAATTTTTCCCGTCGCTCCGGTTAATCACTGACCGCCCTCTGTCCCCTCAGTCTCCCTCGTCTCCCCCTCTCTCCATATTCCTGCCCCCATGCTCACCACCCGCCGCGCTTTTGTCCGCACCACCGCCCTCGCCGCGCCCGCGCTCCTCGGCCTCCGCGCCAGCGTCCGCGCCCAAGCCGCCCGCGAGGGCAAGCTCGGCGTCGTGCTCTGCGGCCTCGGCGGCTTCAGCCGCCAGAGCATCGCGCCCGAGCTGCCGCTCGCGAAGAACGTCTGGTTCGCCGGCGCCATCACCGGCGATCCCGCCAAGGGCCGCGCGTGGGCGCAGCAATACGGTTTTCCCGAGAAAAACATCTGGAGCTACGACACCATGGCGCGCCTCGCCGACGCCAAGGATGTCGCCATCGTCCATGTCGTCACGCCCAACAGCCTGCACGCCGCGCACACCATCGCCGCCGCCAAGGCCGGCAAGCACGTGATGGTCGAGAAGCCGATGGCCACGACCTCCGCCGACTGCGAGCGCATGATCGCTGCGGCAGCGACCGCCAAGGTCCGCCTCGGCGTCAGCTACCGCCTGCACTGGGAACCGCACCACGCCAAGGCCGCCGAGCTGCTCGCCGGCGGCACCGCCGGCAACCTCTCCAACGGCAGCTACGAATTCTCCTGGGGCTACGCCGGCGCCCTCGCCGATCCCGAGCGGCGCAAGACCATCAAACAGTGGCTCCTTGATCCGAAACTGACCGGCGGCGGCGCGCTCTTCGACACCGGCGTCTACCCAATCCAGGCCGCCTGCATGATGACGGGCCGCGTGCCCGTCGCCGCCCGCGGGTCCGCCTCCACGCGGCACAAGGATCTCTTCCCCGCCGGCGTCGAAGAGACGATGAACTTCGAGCTGATCTTCGCCGACGGCTTCGTCGCGCAATGCCGCGCCAGCTACAGCGGCAATTTCCACCAATGCACGACCTACGGCCCCAAGGGCGTCGTCGAGATCTTGCCCGGACTGCCGACCGGCAGCGTGTTTGGCCAAAGCAGCAACGGGAAACCCAACCCCAAGCGCCTCGTCGTCAACCGCAAGGAAGTCGCCGCCGAGGACACGCTCCAACTCGGCGCGATGCTCGACGCTTTTGCGCACGCCATCACCAACAACCAACCGTTCGCGGCCGATGGCCCAATGGGCTTGCGCGATCTGCGCATCGCCGAGGCCGTGATGGCTTCGGTTGCGCAGGGTGGGAAAACTGTTTCGATCCGCGCATGAGCCTGCGTCCCCTGCTGCTCCTCCCCGTCATCGCGCTGCCGCTTGCCGCGTCCGCGAGCGAAGCCGAGTCGCTCTTTGTGCGCCGCGTCTGGCCCATGATGCAGGACAAGTGCCTCGCGTGCCACGGCAAGGACGAGGCCAAGATCAAGGGCGGCCTCGATCTCCGCTCGCTCGCCGAGACGCTTGCGGGCGGCGACAGCGGCAAGCCTTCCATCGTCGCGGGCAAGCCGGAGCAGAGCCCGTTCTACCTCGCGATTACCCGCACGCACGACGACTGGGAGGCGATGCCGCCCAAGGAAAACGACAAGCTCACCGCCGAGCAGGTCTCCTATGTGCGCGACTGGATCGCTGCTGGCGCACCGTGGCCCGACGCCGCGCGCACCAAAGTTCTGCTTGCGCAGAAAGACAAATGGTCCGCCGACGACGGCGTCGAGGTCGCGACCAGCGGCGGTCTCTCCGACGACTGGACGCACCGCCGCTACAAACCCGCCGACCTCTGGGCCTACCAGCCGCTGAAAAAGCCGGCCGTGCCCGCCTTCGGCTCTCAGCCCTCAGCTCTCAACTCTCAGCTCACAGCAAACCCCATCGACGCCTTCCTCGCCGCGAAGCTCCCCGCCGGCCTCGAGCCTGCCCCCGCCGCCGACGCCCGCGCCTTCATCCGCCGCGCCACCTTCGACCTCCTCGGCCTGCCGCCCACCCCCGAGGAAATCTCCGCTTTCGAATCCGAGCACCGCCGCGATCCCGACGCCGCCACGCGCACACTCATCGACCGACTGCTCGCCTCGCCGCACTACGGCGAGCAATGGGGCCGCCACTGGCTCGACGTCGCGCGTTACGCGGACTCGTCGGGCTTTGCCAACGACTACGCCCGCGGCAGCGCCTGGCGCTACCGCGACTACGTCGTCCGCGCGTTCAATACCGACAAGCCCTTCGATCGTTTCATCCGCGAGCAGATCGCCGGCGACGAAATCGCGCCCACCGATCCCGAGGCCGTGGTTGCGACGGGTTTCCTGCGCATGGGTGCGTGGGAACTCACTGGCATGGAAGTCCCCAAGATCGCCCGCCAGCGCTTCCTCGACGATGTGACCGACGGCGTCGGCCAGGCCTTCCTCGGTCACATGCTCCAGTGCGCCCGCTGCCACGACCACAAGTTCGACCCCGTGCCGACGCGCGACTACTACTCGTTCCAGGCCGCCTTCGCCACGACGCAGCTCTCCGAGCGCAAGGCGGATTTTCTCCCGACGGAAAACACCGCCGGGTTCGACGAGAAAAAATACCTCAACCAGCGCGAGGAGTATTACCGTTCCGAACTCAAACGCATCGATGCGATCTCGATGGCCGCCGCGCGCGCGTGGTATGCGGAGAAAAAACTCGATCCCACCCCATTCGAGAAAACCGCCGAAGAAATCACCGGCCGTTCCAACCGCCGCGGCCGCGACGCCGGCTACAACGAGATTCGCTCCGCCCTTCAGCGCTCGAAACTCCCCGAAGACCAAGTCCCCCCGCGTCACGCCGGCTTGAGCGAGGAGGATCTCGGCAAGGAGCGCGTCGCCCGCAAGGGCCTCGAGCGCATCAAGTGGGAGCTCGATCGCTACGAGCCCATCGCCCTGTCCGTCTACGCCGGCCGCACGCCCGACACCAAGTCCGTTTACGCACCCACGCGCATGCCCGCCGCGCGCATGACCGCAGGCGAACTCGAGCAAACCCACATCCTCACCGGCGGCGATCCCTTCGCCAACGGCGCGCCCGTCCCGCCCGCTGTGCTCAGCGCGCCTACGGCCGTCGGCAAGATGTCCGCCGCCCCTGCCGTGCCCACCGAGATCGAAGGCCGCCGCCGCGTCGTCGCCGATTGGATCGCGTCGCCCGACAATCCCCTCACCGCGCGCGTCGCCGTGAATCGCATCTGGCTCTGGCATTTCGGCACCGCGCTCGCGGGCAATCCCAACAACGTCGGCGCCACCGGCAAGAAGCCCACGCACCCCGAACTGCTCGACTGGCTCGCGGCCACGTTTGTGGAGCAAGGCTGGTCCGTGAAAGCGTTGCACCGCCTGATCATGACCTCCGCCGCCTACCGCCGCGCGAGCGCGCATCCGGCGCCCAAGCTGCTCGCCGAAAAAGATCCGACCGGCACGAGCTACGCCGTCTTCAAGCCGCGGCGCCTCGCCGCCGAGGAACTGCGCGACGCGATGCTGCGCGTGACGGGCGAGCTGAACCCCGCGGTCGGCGGCATCCCCGCCCGCCCCGAGATCAACCGCGAGGCCGCGCTCCAGCCGCGGCAGGTCATGGGCACGTTTGCCGAGGCCTGGCAGCCCTCGCCACTCCCCGCGCAGCGCCACCGCCGCACGCTCTACGCGCTCAAGCTGCGCGGCGCGCCCGATCCGTTCCTCGAGGTCTTCAACACCCCGAGCCCCGATCTCTCGTGCGAGGCCCGCGACGCCTCCACCGTCACCCCGCAGGTCTTCTCGCTCTTCAACAGCGAGGCCACGCTCGCCCGCGCCACCGCGCTCGCCGCGCGCGTCGCCCAGGAAACCAAGTCCCGCGACGCCGCCGTCGCCCGCGCCTACGCCCACACCTTCGGCCGCGCGCCGACCGCCACCGAGCTGAAGTCGAGCCTCGCGCATTGGGACGCGATGACCGCCCGCCACCGCACGCTCACCGTGCCCAAGCCGGCAATCCCCCGCGAAGTCATGCGCGAAGCCGTCGAGGAAAACACCGGCACCAAGTTCACCTTCCGCGAGCCGCTCGAGGCCGCCGCCGACTTCGTGCCCGATCGGCACGTCTCCGATCTGCCCGTCGAGCAGCGCGGCCTCGCCGAGCTCTGCCTCGTGCTCCTCAACGCCAACGAGTTCGCCTACGTTTATTAATTACAAGCAATGAACCACAGAGGCACAGAGACACGAATCAGAGTTCCGGACCGATCCGTTCTTCTCCGTGCCTTCGTGTCTCTGTGGTTCAATTCATCGCCATGAACCCTCGCTTCCCCTGCGCCGGCCTCCGCGCCCTCCACGCCCCCACGCGCCGCGACTTCATCTACGGGCTCGGCGCCAGCATCGGCGGCCTCGCCCTGACCTCGCTGCTCGCCGCCCAGGACAAGGCCGCGCCCGCCGCCGCGCCGCTCGCCCCGAAAAATCCCCACCACAAGGCCCGCGCGAAAAACTGCATTTTCCTCATGATGGAGGGCGGCCCGTCGCACATCGACACCTTCGATCCCAAGCCGAGGCTGGCGAAACTCCACCTGCAGGAGTTCACGCGCGAGGGAAAGATGAAGTCCGCCATGGAGAGCGGCAAACGCTACTACGTGCAGTCGCCGTTCTCGTTCACGAAGGCCGGCAAATCCGGCGCCGACATCGCGACCAACTGGGAGCACCTCGCCAAAGTCGTCGACGAGATCTGTTTTTACCGCGGCTGCCAGGTCGACAGCGTCAACCACCCGACCGCGATGTATCAGATGAACACGGGCAACCGCTTCGGCGGCGACCCCGCGCTCGGCTCGTGGGTCAACTACGGCCTCGGCTCACTGAACCAGAATCTCCCCGGCTTCATCGTCCTGCCCGAGGTCTCGTTTCCGCAGGGCGGCTCGCCCAATTGGGGCAACGGCTTCCTTCCTGCGAGCTTCCAGGGCACCGCGCTGCGCCCCAAGGGTTCGCCGATCCTCGACCTCGCGCCGCCCGCCGGCGTCGCCCGCGATCACCAGCGCGCCAACCTCGATCTGCTCGCCTCCCTCAACGCCGCCCACGCCGCCGCGCATCCCACGCACGACGAACTCGCCGCGCGCACCGAGGCCTACGAGCTCGCCTTCCGCATGCAGATGCAAGTGCCCGGCATCCTCGATCTGGACAAGGAAGACGCGAAGACGAAAGCCGCCTACGGTCTCGGCGCCGACGCCACCGACGCCTTTGGCCGCAAGTGCCTGCTCGCCCGCCGCCTCGTCGAGCAGGGCGTGCGCTTCGTGCAAGTCTACGCCGGCACCTGGGACAGCCACGACTACATCGAGCGTGCCCACGGCAACCTCGTCCGCAACGTGGACCAACCCATCGCAGCCCTGATCGCCGACCTCAAGCAACGCGGTCTGCTCGAGGACACCCTGGTCGTGTGGTGCGGTGAGTTCGGCCGCTCGCCCGACAACGGCGTGCGCGGCGGCACCGCCTACGGCCGCGACCACAACCCCTTTGCGATGACGGTCTGGATGGCCGGCGGCGGCGTGAAAGCCGGCCACACCATCGGCGCCACCGACGAGCTCGGCGACAAAGCCGTCGACGTGGTGCACCACGTCCGCGATCTGCACGTCACGCTCCTGCACCTGCTCGGCCTCGACGACAACAAGCTCACCTATTTCCACGGCGGCCGCTTCAAGCAGCTCAGCCAATTCGGTGGCACGGTGATCAAGCAGCTGATCGCCTAAGCGCCCCGCACAGTCCGTCTCCCCCAACGGCGCGGCGATGCGACGTCGCGCCGTATCGCGCCGCTACAACTGACCTCCCTGCTTCCAGTCTATCGCGAGAGCCTTGCCGATCTCAGCGCTTCAATCCCCGGCCGCGCCCTCAGAACTGCGCCTCAAGCCAATTTCGAGAGGTCCAACTGCTCGACGATCTCCACGCCGTAGCCGTCGAGCCCGACGACTTTGCGCGGGTGCTGCGTGATCAGTCGGATCTTCGCGAGGCCGAGTGAACGCAAAAAACCCCTCCCGGATCCGATCCCCTTGAAAATCCAGTTTCCTAGCAGCCCTTAAACCCCTCCCGGATCCGATCCCCTTGAAAATCCAGTTTCCTAGCAGCGGACTTGAGCGTTGGGGGACTATAGGGGTCCGACTCCGCTTTTACCCGGCACCCTCCCCTTAAACCCCTCCCGGATCCGATCCCCTTGAAGATCCAGTTTCCTAGCAGCAATCCAAGGCGATGAGATGGGAACAATTCTGGTTGATTTCAAGGCATGAGCGGGGGACGAGGTTGGCTTGGGATGCGCGTGGGGGAGGATCTGCGTTCAGGCTCCGCCAGCACGAGGCCACGATCTGGGAGGGTATAACAATCGCCCAGTGCCGACGCCGGTTTATCCGTCAAATACCCCGGCTTTTCCTACTGCGCGCGCGTTTTCGCCGCCCTCCGGCCGGGCCTTTCGGGAGATTTCACGCTTTTTCCTCCGAGGTGCATCCGCTTGCCACGCTCCGCGAGCGTGGGAAGGCGACTTTGTCGCGAGCCTGCCCCGACGAAGTCGGCCCGCAGCCCCGACCGGGTCGGGGCAAGGGTGCATGCCTCAACCCTCTGGGATGTGAGGCATGCAGGTTAACCAACACCGGGCGGCCGATGGCGCACCGTTTCCGCCGTGGAGAGGGCGCGAGGTGCCGCAGCAAGGCGGCAACCCGCCTGCTCGCCGCAAGTGGAAAGGCCACCGCGCCTCGCGGGGCGTCAGATCCCCGCCGAAGCCAGGAATCCGCCGTCGACCGCGATCGTCTGGCCGGTGACAAAACCCGCCTTCGCGTCATCCAGCAGCCAGCACACTGCGCCGAGGAGTTCGTGCGCCTCGCCGAAGCGCTTGAGTGGCGTGTGCCCCATCACGTTCTGGCCGCGGGCGCTCAGGCCGCCGTCGGGCGTCAGGAGAATCTTGCGGCTGCGGTCGTTCACGAAGAAGCCGGGCGCGACGCCGTTCACGCGGATGTTCGCCGGCGCGAGATAGCCGGCGAGCCACTGGGTGAAGTTCACGACGCCGGCCTTGGCCATGGCATAGGCCGGCACGCGGGTGAGCGGGCGGAAGCTGTTCATCGAGGCAAAATTCAGGATCGAGCCGCGACCAAGCGCAGCCATCTCGCGGCCGAACACCTGACAGGGAATCACGGTGCCCAGGGTGTTGATCCGAATCACGTCGTCGAACTTCGCGAGGCTCAGATCAAAAAAACCGCGCTGCCCGGCGGGTTTTTCAGCGGCGACCTCGGTGGGCGAAAACTCGGTGAGCGTGGTCACGGCATCCGGCTGGTTGCCACCGGCGCCGTTGATCAGGAAGTGGCAGGCCCCGAGTTCACGCGTGACGGTGGCGCGCGCACGCTCGACCGCCGCGGCGTCGATCACGTCGCAGGCGAGGGGCAGCGCCGCGCCGCCCGCCGCACGGATTTCGGCGGCGACGGCCTCGAGCGAAGCGAGCGTGCGCCCGAGCAGGGCGACACGCGCGCCCTGGCGGGCGAGTTCCTTGGCGACCGCGGAGCACAGCGTGCCGCCCGCGCCGGTGACCACGGCGGTTTTGCCGGTGAAGGGAGATGTGTTCATCTTAAAGAGCGAGCGCCTTGCGCGCATTGTCCGCGCACACGGCGCGCACCAGGCCACCGAGTTCATCGATATTGTCGGGCATCGCGCCCGCCGCCACCTGCTCGCCGAGCCAGTCACAGAGCACCCGGCGGAAGTACTCGTGTCGCACCATGGAGAGCAGGCTGCGCGAATCCGTGGTCATGCCGATGAAGGCGGAGAGCAGACCATAGTTCGAAATCGCCTCGAGCTGCGCCCGCATGCCAGCGGCATGGTCGTTGAACCACCACGCCGGCCCGAGCTGCAGCTTCCCCGGCACGCCATCCGCGACAAACGACCCGGCCAGCACCGCGAGCGGCGCGAAGTCGGCCGGATTCAACGGATACAGGAGCGTGCGCGGCAGCGCCCCGGCGCTCTCCAAGTCGTCGAGCCACGCGACGAGACTGGGGATGTCGCACCCCCGGCCGATGCCGGCGTAACCGCCCGCCGGTCCGGCGAGTCGGCGCAGCCGCGAACTTGTGCGGCGCTGGGCCCCGAGATGCAGTTGCAGAATCCAGCCGCGGCGGGCGTACTCCGCCCCGAGAAAACACAGGAGGCCGGAGCGCAGGCGCATCGCCTCGTTCCCAGGCAGCATCTCGCCCGCAAGTCGCCGGGCAAACAACCCCGCCGTGTCCGATTCGCTTACGCTCACGTAGGAAAAGTCGTCCAGCGCATGATCCGAGAGCCGGCAGTCGGCGCGCGCAAATACATCGAGGCGCTCGGCGACCGCGGCGCGGAAGGTGGCGTAGTCGCCGACCGGCATGCCGGTGGCCAAGCCGAGCTGCCGCGCCCACGCGACAAACTCCGGCGCATCGACCGCCGTAATATCGTCCGCCCGCAGCGACGGCAACACGCGCAACGCGCCACTCGACGCGGCCGCGTGGGGCGCAAGGTCGTCAAGGAGCCGGTCCGAGGTGCAGACGCACTCCACCCCGCGTTGGGCGAGCAGGCCACGCGCGGAAAACCCCGGCTCCCGCAACCGCGCGCTGCACGCGTCCCAAATGCGGCCGGCACTCGCGGCGTCGAGGGGTTCGTCGATGCCGAAGTACCGCTTCAACTCGAGCGCCGTCCAGTGATGCAGCGGATTCCCGAGAGTCTCTGGTACGGTCGCCGCCCAGGCCTCGAACTTCTCCCTCTCGCCGGCCTCACCCGTGATGAGCCGCTCCGGCACGCCGGCGATGCGCATCGCGCGATGCTTGTACGGATCGCCCGTGACCCACAGTTGCGCGAGATTCTCGAAGCGTCGATCAGTCGCCAGGTCGCGCGGATCGAGGTGGCAGTGGTAGTCGAGGATCGGCGCGCTCGCGGCAAGCTCATGGTAGAGCTGCCGGGCCGTCTTCGACCGGAGCAGGAAGTCGTCGGAAATGAAGGCGGTCATGCAGAAAGTTCAGTCATGGAGGCCATCGGAAACAGGGGAGTCGCGTCGCGGCAGTGAAGGGTGTGAATTTTTTGAGCTAAAACTCCCCTTTGAGGCCGAGCGTGAAGAAGGCGCCGGTGTCGGTCGTGCCGTAGTTGCGCGCGTAGTAGGGCGTGCCGGCGGCGTAGCGTTGCTCGTTTTGCACCTCGTTGGTGAGATTCCGCACGGTCGCATACACGCTCACGCCTTTGCGCACGCGATACTCGGCGCTGACATCGAGCAGGAGCCGGGCGGCCTGATAGCTGTAGGTGCCCGACGGCACATTGGTGCCAGTGATGAGCGAGCCGCGCTGCTTGCCGCGGAAATTCCAGTTCAGGTTGACCGTGTAACGTGGGCGGCTGAGCCCGACGCCCCAGTTGATGCTGCGCCGCAGCGTGCCACCAAAGTCCGCCGACCGTGAGCCGCGCGGCCGCGTGTCGGTGAAATTGGCGAACACGAGCACGCCCCGCGCCCACCGCGGCAGAAACGTGAGCGCCTGCCGGTAGTTCAATTCGTAACCGGTCATCCGCGCCTTGCCGGCGTTGTTCGTGGTGCTGACCTCATAAGCGAGGTAGTCGTCGGAGAGGCCGTAGTCCTCGAGCAACTCCGGGGTTGCCGGGAACCGCACCGAGCCGAAGAAATCTTCGACATCCTTCCGGAAATACCCGCCGGAGAGCTGGCCGTTGGCGCCGAAGTAATACTCGAAGGACAAGTCGTAGTTGTCGGCCGAATAGGGCTTCAACCCGGTGTTGTTGATCGTGATCAACGGCGCAGCGGCAGTGGGATCGGTGACGGTCACGCCAGGAATGATCCGGCCGAAACTGGGGCGGCCGATCGTGCGGGCGTAGGCGGCGCGGGCGACCAGGTTCTCCGTGAGGCGATAGGTGGTGTTCAGGCTCGGGTGGTGCGTGCGGTAGCCCTTGTCGGCTTTGACGCCACGATCTGTGTATTGCGCTCGGGCGATGACGAGCGGGTCGGTCGAGATGCGCTGCGGGCGGCCTGCGGCGTCGCGGATCAGGTTGCCCTCGGCGTCCTGCCGGTAGGTGGCGCGGATGTCGTTGCGCACCCCCTCGCCCTGGTCGTGGGTGTGTTCGACCCGCCAGCCGCCGGTCAGCGAGACCCGATTTTGGAGGAACTTCAGATCGAAACGCAGGTAGGGCGCGGCGATGGTCTCGGTGATCTTGCGGGAGTTGTTGGCGGGCGTGGCGACCATCGAGGCGACCGTCGGCGCGAAGTACTCGGGATTTTTTTTGTAGACGTCGAAGAGTGACCGCGGCGACGGCCAGACGATGCGCGGACGACCGAGCGGAGGCGGCTCATCGGAATAGGAGGTGTCGATGATGCCGTAGCGCGCGACCTCGTCGTCGGCGGTGTTGGCGAGGCCATCGGGGCCAACAAACGTGAAGCTCGGCGACGGGTTGCGGATGTCGCGATCCTGCCGGGTAAGATCGAATCCGGCTTTGAGGCGGAGCGGCACGCGCAGCAGGAAGTCGCGCTGGGCGGAGGCCTTGGCCGCGGCGACGACATCGAGCGAGCGGCGCGACTCCGGGAAGCCGGTGCTGATGAGACGGAAATTGTTGGCGTCGTTGCCGTCGATCGGCAGTCCGGCGCGGAGGACGGTGACGCGGCCGGGTTCGCGCGCGTTGATTTCGTCGTAGTTGACGGCGACGCCGGTGAGCCGCGCCACGAGGTTGCCGAAAAATCCCTCGGCCTCGTCGCGGTAGACGACCGAGGAGCGCGAGTAGCTGGCGAGGGCATTCAAGCGCCAGACTGGGCCGTTGTGCTCGTAACGGAGGTTCGTGCCCGTGGTCTGGTCTTCCTTGTGCCGCGGATTGAGCGTAAAGGTGACGGTGCCGGCGGCGGGGCCGCCCCGGGTGAAATCGGGGCCGCCGCCGATGCCGGTGGTGCCAGTTTCGTAGGTGATGTTCTGGATCGCCTGATCGAACCAGCCGCTGAACCAATTCGCCTTGATCGCAAGCACGTCGCGTGGGGTGACTTTCCAATCGAGGCCGGCATTGAGCGCGGTGCGCACGACGCGCGACGGTTGCGTCTGGAAAAACGCCGTGCGCAACACGGGGTTCTCCGCGGTGGCCGCCGCGCCCGGCGAGCCAAAGGGAATCCACGCGGTGCGCAGGAACACGGATTCGGTGAAGCGATCATTGTGGGAGAGCCCGACGTTGTAGCCGAGGGTCTTGCTGAGCCGGGCCTCGTAGGAGGTGGTGAAGCTGGGCCGGACGCGATAGCCGGCCACCTTCGGCTGGGGCGCTCCGTGCCGCTTCAGATCGAGGTCGCTGTCCTTGCCGGTGAGAAAAACGCTGTACCGGAAGAGTGGCTTGCTCCGCTCGAACGCGTTGCGGCTGATCACGTTGACGGTGCCGCCCAGCATGTCAGCGCGGGTGTCGGGTGTGGGCGTCTTGATCACTTCGATGCGCGCGATGTTGTTGAGCGCAAGCGAGGAGGTCTCGACATTGCGGCCCGTGCCGACGGAGGCGCCGCTGGCGAGCTGCGCGCCGTCGGTGGTGATGGCGGTGAACTCGGTGCTCATGCCGCGGATCTGGATGCCGCGGGCGTCGTAGCCGGTGATGTCGGCGACGACGCCGGGCACGTACTTGAGGAACTCGGCGACGTTGCCCTCGGAGGATTCGCCGAAGGCGTCGGCGGCGACGACGTTCTTGATGTTGTCGGCGAACCGCTGCTCGTTGATCGCGATGGCGGCGGCGTTCATGTCGCGCTCGCTGGCCACGACGAAGGCGCTCAGTCGCACTACGCCGTCGGTGGCGGCGCGCGCACCGGCGCGCTCGAGCCGGAACTCGTGCTGGACGGCAGCACTCGGACTCACGTTCAGGCTGACGGTTTCCGAGGCAAGGCCGGTGAAAAACGCGGTGACACGGGCCGGGCCCGCCGGGAGACCCGCCAGCTGGAACTCGCCGAATTCGTTGGTGAACGCCTCGAGCGCGGTGCCCTCGACACTCACCCGGGCGTTGTTGAGATAGCTGCCGCTCGTGGCGTTGAAGACGCGGCCTTCGATCGAGCCGGCTGCCGCGGCCTGCGCCGAGGCGCAGGGTGCGATGATCGCAACCGCGACGGCGGCGAAGAGATTCCGCCAGAAGAGTGGCAAGCGGTGGTGGCTCCGGTGCATACGGAGAGGGTGCGATTGCTCCGGGGGGTTGGGGGTTACTGGAGCGCGAGGCGCAGCACCGCCTTCTCCGCGATGAGCACCGGCGAATCGTAGAGCGGCAACGCGCGAAAAACGGCACCGGCCGGGCTCTGCGTCCATCCATCCCTGGGCAGCGCGTAGACGGTGCTGGTGCGCACATCGACGAGCACGGGCTCGGTGAACTTGCCGGCCTTCAGAGTGACGTTGGCCGGGGAAACACCGTTGGCCTCCGCCGGCGGGGCGTCGTTGAACCACAACGCCGCCACCTGCGCCCCGTCGCTCGCCCGGCGATAGCCGGACACCGCGAGCCCGCGCAGGGCCGTCGACGTCGAGGGGAAGTCCGTGATGCGGGTGAGGGTGTCGTCGAAGATCGAAAACACGTTCTGCGCCGCGTAGTACGCGGGTTTGACGTGCGAGACGGTTTGATCGGGATTCGTGCCGAGCAGGCCCTTGTAGTTCATGCGCAGAAGTCCGTCCGGGCCGCCTTGGTTGCTCGCCTGCGTGTAGTGCATGTCGGAGAGCGTGAAGAGATTCATCGGCACATCCTTGGCCCGGTGGGCCAGCAACCGGCGCACGTTCCACTTCGCCTGGGTGGTTTCCGTCCAGGAAATGCGAGAGAGCGCGAAGTTCTCCTGGTACTTCGAGGGCGCGCCGGTCTCGCCCTGGCGCACCTGAATGGGACGGCCGTGCTTCGCGATCACCGCCCGCATGCGGTCGACGTTGGTCGTGTCGTCGGGATTGCGCGGGTACATGTGAATCGTGACCGCATCGACCAGGTCGAGCTTCCCCTTGGCCTTCAGGCCGGCGAGGAACTTGTCAGCGTAGTCGATGTTGGTGGCCAGGCCGAGTGCCCAGAGTTTTCCGGTGGGCTGCACTTCGCGCACCATCGTCGCCGTGCGGATGTAGAGGTCGACGTAGGCCTCCACTGTGGCGGTGCCGGCCTTGTTGATGTCGGGCTCGTTCCAGACCTCCCATTCGAAAACGCGGTCCTTGTAACGCTCGACCAGCGCGCGGCACCACCTGTCCCAGGCCGCCAGCGCCTCGGGCGACGACGGGAGGCCGCCGCCGAGTCCGGTGTCGCCACCGCCCGCATAGATCGTGTTGCCGTAATTAAACTCCAACCACGGGCGCACGCCCTGCGCCACAGCGTCGTTGACGATGGCGTCGAGCCACGCCCACGAGTAGACGCCCTTCACCTTTTCGCACTTCGCCCAGCCGGCCTGGAGGCGGACCCCCTTCGCGCCCAGCGGGCCGAGGTACTTTTTGAAGTGCTCGTAGACCGTGAAATCGCGGTCGATGGTCTCGGCACCGATGGACCACGGCGAGGAGGCGATGTCTTTCGCGTGCCGTGGGGCGACCTTGCCGAGCACGGGCAGGTTGATGCCCGTGGTGGGAGTGATCTCTTGGGCGGTGATCTCCACCGTGACGGCTAGCGCACTGGCCATGACGACTGAACGGAAGCTGGAGCGAGGATGCAGTTTCATAGGGGATGCGTTATGCGGGGGAGGAGTTCGAAGCGGGTGTCACAGGCGGCGTGCGCACGTAGAACCACCAGAGGATCGCCGCCGCCAGCGGGTAGAGCAGACCGAGAGCGGCGAAGATCACTCCGTAGCCGAAGGCATGGATGAGCGCGCCGATCACGAGGTTCATCACCGCGCCGACGACGCCGATGAGGAAGTTCAACACGCCGAAGGCCGTGCCGGTGAAGGTGCGCGGCAGGCTGTCGGCGATCAGCGCCGCGCCCAGGTTGTTCCACTGCGCATAGATCATGTGGATGCAGGCGAAGATCCCGATCGCGAGCGCCCAGTTCTTCGAGAACGGCAGCACCCAGAGCGCGAAGCCCAACAGCGCGAGTGCCTGCATCACCGTCGTGCGGCTGCGCGACGCCGAGTAGCCGCGCTTGAACAGCCGGTCCGAGGCCAGGCCACCAAGGATCGCGAGCACCGAGCTCGCCACCGGTGGAATCCACGCGTAGCGGCCGACGTCGGACAGGGTGAAACCGAGTCCTTCCTGCAAATAGCCCGGCTGCCAGTTGATGTAGAACACGTACACCGGCTCCGCCACCACGCGGGCCAGCAGAATGCCCCACAGCGCCCGATAGCCCAACAACTCGCGCCAGGGCACGGTACGACTCGGCTCCGGCGCCACGCCATAGTCGGGCGGGTTGCGGTCGAGCCACCACCAGACGGCTGGCACGAGCAGACCGAAACCGCCGGGAATGAAGAAGGCGTAGTGCCAGTCGTAATGCTGCGTGATGAGCGCGACCATCGGCGGCGCGATCACGAAGCCCATCAGCCCAAACGGCGTCTTGAACGATATCGCCGTCGCCCGGCGCTCGGGCGGAAACCAGCGGGCCACCGCGACCACCGCCGAGACCGTCACGCCGGCATCGGCGAAACCGAGCAGGACGCGGGCCGCCAGCATCTCGTAGAGGTTGCTCGCCGTCCCGCAAAGGATCGCGGCGAGCGACATCACCCCGATGGCGAGCGTGGCCGTGAGACGCGTGCCCATCCGATCGATGAACCGGCCCGCCACGATCGAGCCGACGGTGTAGGCCACGCTGAAACTCGTCATGAGCCACGAGTAATCCTGGTCGGTCCAGCCCATGCGCACCTTGAGCGTGGTCTTGAGCACCGACAGCACCTGCCGATCGAGGATGAACAACAACAGCGCGAGCGAGACGAGAACGACGATGCCCCACGCGCGGGCGGGAATCTTGTGGGCAGGGGCGGCGGGCACGGGAGGTGTCACGGTTTGGCGGCGCTGAGCCGCGACTGTTGCAACACGTCGCGCGTCCGCTTCAACGTCCCCTCGAGGTTGAGCTTGGTGGCACCGCGATACCAGTTATCCCACGGACCGCGGCAGTAGTCCGCGGACAGCACGAAAATCCGGGCGAAAGCCGCTTCGGCCCCTGCGAGGGCTTCGGTGCAAGCCGGCAGGTGGCCGAGGTCGAGCGCCTCGTGGGCGACCTCCACCTGCTCGAGCCAGAGACAAATCTGCCGCGCGACCGCGCTCTGATGAATCAGGTTGTCGCGCAGAAACGCCGCCTCGTTCTCCGGCAGCGCGGCGGCGGCAGCGCGGGCGTGGAGGAGAGCCAGGTCGAGCGCGGCGCGCTGCATCGCCACGCGTCGGATCAGCTCGCGCCGGGCGACCTTGGGGTGCATGTCGGAAAGCGACCGGTAGAAGGTATCGCCCACTTCGGTGCTGGACACCGTACTCGATGCCCGCGCTGGCTGCACCGGCGGCTCCGCCGCGACGCCGCCACCGATTTTCTTCGCGCCGAGTTTTTTCGCGATTTGCCCGACGGTGCCGTTGCCGAAGGCGGCCATCTGGCCATCCATCAGGAAGGGCACCTGCCGCTCGTCGTGGATCTGCCAGGCGTTGAAATACACCCGATAGGCCATCGCGACCTCCTCCCGTCGGGCGGAGAAACGCTCGCGCACCCAGCCGGCGAGCCAGGCCTCGGGGTCGAAGCCCGGCATCCGCCAGGTCATCTTCGCCGTGGCGTCGATCCCGAGCACGAACTCGCGCACGTTGGACACGTTGCAGATCGCATAGGTGCCGGCCCCGTGCGCAACGGCGGTGCGCAGGCACTCGAACGTCCGCTGCGGCGACGGCACCTGCACCAGGTGCGGGCCGGAACCCCACACGGCGTGGTGATAGTACACGCCGTAGCTGTTCTTCGGATTCCGCGGTGTCGAGTAAAAGTCCTGCTGCCACTTCCAGCCCGGCGAGTTGTCGGCAAAGACGATGATCGTGCCCTCGGGGATCGTGAGCAGCTTCTGCTGATTCAAGAGCGAGCCCTCGGCCCAAAGCGTCGTCGAGAGAAGGTGCGATCGTCCCGGCGCAACCTGGTGGCGAATCTTCACCTGCTCGGCCATCGCCTCGGAGATCAGCCGGCCGCGGTCGGCATCGGACTGCGGCGTGTTGGGATCGGCCATCCACATCGGCCGGTCAGCGATGCCGCGCAGGCCCAGCTGCCAGATCACATTGGGATAGGTGGCCCACTTCTTCGCGTAGGCGGTCCACACTTCGCGCACCTCGGCGGGGTGGCTGAAATAGGAGTACTTCAGGTCGCGGCCGCGCGCCTTCCAGTAATTGAAGTACGAGAACGCGCTCACGCCGAGCGGCTCGATGTGATGCTGCGACAAAAACACCCCGCGGCGGGCGCACTCCTGCACCAGCGCCTCCTCCGGCGGATTCATGAGGTCGATGAAGCTGGCCGGGATAATCAGGTTGTACCGGCTGCGCACCAAAGCCTCCGCGATGTGCCGCATCACTTCGCGCGGCACGACCTGGCCGTAATACGGATAGTCGATGTTCCGCTTGCCGCCGCTCTCCTTCCATTCCGTGAGCAGGTCCTCGTCGTTGATGAACCAGCCGCGGAACTTGAAAGTCGGTTCGCCCGAGCTGAGCTTCACGCTCCCCCACGCCAGCGTGTCGCGCTTCGCGGGGGCGCGCGACGCCCAGAAATGCAGCGGGTCGACGCCGAGCTTTTCTTCGATGAAGGCGTAGAGTCCGAACATCGTCCCGCGCTCGTCACTGCCGGCGATGATCAGGCGCGAGCCGACGGTCTCGACGCGATAGGCCTCCCACTTGCCCTTCAGGCCGTCGCCGAAACCGGGCGCGAGTTTTTCCAGCAGCGCGGCCGACGCCGGCTGGTTCAGCGAAACGAGCACGACGTCCGCCGTCCCTTCGCTGACCACGCCCGGGCGCTGGCCGGTGATGCGATGGACATCGTTGCTCAGATCCTGCGCGGCGAAGCGCACGCATTCGGGCTCGCTGGCCGGTACGAGCACGGAGGCGGTGCGGCCGGGGGCGGCGAGTTCGAAGGCCGGGGCGTCAGAGGCGCCAACGAAAAGAACGGCGAGTATGCAGCGCATGGCGTTCGTTTTCTTGTGGTTCGGCGTCCTTCGTTTGGTCGCAGCTCGTTGTGGGCTGGCTCGCGAAGCCCGGAGGAGCTGGGACGAGAATCGTAGTCGGGTTTCCCGGGGTCAGCGACCCCGGCTACAAGGTTCAGAACGAGAACTTCGTCGAGAGCGTGAACTTGCGACCCTCGGCGATCGACCAGACGGCGACGCGGCCGTCGGGGTTGATGCCGACGGGGATGAGTTGGTTGTGCGTGAAGAGGTTTCGCACGTTGAGCTGCGTCTTCCAGTCGACCTTCCCTTTCAGGATTTTCCGCTGGTACGAAATCCAGGCATCGAAACGCGTCTCGCTCGGCCCGTAGAACGGGCTCCGCACATCGGAAAGACGAAGGTCGGTGGGCTCGGCGACTCCGTCGGAGGGGCTGAGGTCAGACTCGAAGGTCGCCACCGGGAAGCCGATGGCGGGCTTGTCGAGCCAGCGGATGCCGGAGCCGACGCCGAAACCCTTCAGGCGTTCGCCTTGGAATTCATAGTTGCCGACGAAGTTGGCCCGATACTTCCGCAGCTCCTGCACGACGGCGCCATCGGCGGCGGCGGCGGTATTGAAACGGTCGAGGCCATTGATGCGGAAATTGTTGGCGAGGATGTTCACATCGGTGCGGCTGCCGATGTTGGGGATGGCGCCGACGTTGAGCGGAATCTGGTACGCCCAGTCCGCCTGCCACTCGGTGGCGAGCGGCTTGCCGCTCGAGGTCGGCGTGGTGAAGAGCAGCTCGCGGGTGGCGGCGCCGGTGTTGCTGCGCACGGATTCCTGCTCGGACACATTCAGGATGAAGGAGAGGCCGCGTTTCGGGCGGAAGAGGAACTCGATCTCCGCGCCCTTCGTCACGAAGTCGCTCGTGTCGCGCACGCCGGGGTTGGTGGACGACACCGTGCCGCCCTGCACCCGCCAGTTGAACAGGTCGAGCAGCGCCTGCGGCGGAGCGATGTAGCCGCGCGGCAGGCCGTTGCCCCCATCGGCAATCTGGCCGCTGCGCACCATGTTGGAGACACTCGTGTGGATGTTGACGAGGGCCGCGGCCACGTTCCCCACCGGGTCGTTGAAGCTGCCGGTCTGGGTCGTCTCGAAGAAGTTCACACGGGTCGTCAGCCGGCCGTCGAAGGCCTCGAAGTAGAAGCCTTTCTCCTTGGTGATGCCGCGCGGCGGCGCGATTTCCTTGCCGAAGGCATCGACCGTGCGGCCCGACGGGGGGCTGAAGTTCTCCGAGGAGCCGTAGTAGAAGTTAAGCGCGGAAAGCAGCGGCACGCGTTTCAACCAATTGGCGGGCAGCTTGGCGACGACACTGCCGGCGAAGAGCCGTTTGTCGAAGAGCTGCGGGACGATGGTGGGATTGCCGAGCGTGAAGCTCGGATCGTCGACCAGCACGTAGCCCTCGCCAGTCGCCTCAGGGGGGGCATTGATGCCCAGAATCTTCGACTTCTCCTCTCTCCAACCGACGGTCGACACCAGGTGGTCCGCCAGCCAATTGCTCTGCAAGGCGAAGGCCTGCGAGTCCAGCGTCCGCTCATTGATGCTCGCGCTCTGCGCCGTATTCGACGCGCGACGGTCTTCGCGCAGGACGGTCACCGGAGTGGTGGCAACGTTGTAGGCCGGCTGGGCGGCGACGGCGGCGCTCGGCGCCGGCACGCGGGAGATCACCACGCCCTTGCCGTTCACCTCGTTGTGGAAATGCATCAGGTTCTGTTGCAGCCCGGGCAGGTTGGCCCCACTGGGCGAAGCGGCGTTGGCGAGGGAGGAGCCGAGGTAAACCCAAGTGACGATCTGCTTGCTCTGAGAGGCGCCGCGGGCCTGGTTGTTGCCGTTGGTCCAGCGATCGGGGGTGTAGAACATCGAACCGCCGCCGTGCGACTGCGTCCGCAGCGTCTCCCGCTGCGCCAGGACGGAGAACGTGTGTTTGCCCAGGGCGGCGCCGAGGCGATTGCGGATCATCGCCTGCAGATCGAGTTCGTAGAAGACCTTCGCCCGGCTGGTCTCGATCTTCTGCGCGTTGTAGCTCACCGCGCCGGCCGTCGAAATGAACGGGCGGCCGAAGTTCGGATTCGGCTCACCGGTCCACATGCGGGTCTGCACGTCGATCGCGATGTAGGGGGTGGACTGCGACATCAGGCTGGCGAGGCCCTCGTCCCACGTCTGCCGGTTGAAGGCGACTTCGAGTCCGGCGGTGCGGTTGAGGAGGAGCTGCTGCAGCGAAAGGTCGAGCGAACTCAGGCGGGACGATCCCTCCGAGTTGGGCCCGGCCAGAAGGTGGTTGAAGAAGTCGAAGACGGATGGGTCGGCGAGATTCTCCGCCAGATAGAAGGTCTGATCGGGCATGCTGTAGTCGAGGCGCACCCGGCTCATCTCGCGGGAGTAGGCGCCCACCGCCGTGCCGGTGAGGCCCGAGGAAGGATAGAAGACGTTGTTCGAGACCAGCGGGCGGCCGAGCAAGGTCTGGCCCGAGGCGGTGCGCGGGATGTTGTCGCGCGGGGCAGTGGCGTTCACGTCCTGGAAGAAGAAGGTGGGCGAGCGATTGACGTTGTCGATCACGCCGATCGTGGCGTTGCGCAGCGTGGCGTTGAAGAGGTTGAAGGGCCCGGTGGTCGGGTCGTAGCTGACCTTGCCGCGCGCGCCGAGCGCCTTGAGGTTGTCGGGCAGGGTCGCGTCGAACCACGACGACAGGCGATCCGAGGGCGTGAGCACGCGGGGATTGTTCGAGGTAATCCTCCCGCTCTCGTAGGCCGCGCGGAGCGTGGTGGACACCAGGATACCTCGGTCGCGGAGGGGTTTGAGATCCCAGCCCCCGGCGACGTAGCGGCGATCGGCATCGTTGTAGGTGAACTTCTGCTGATAGCGCTCCCGGTTCTGCACGGCCGCGGCGCGCACCGCGAACTCACCTCGCACCGGGGCGGCGTTGTAGTTGAGCGCGGTCCGCCACGTGCCGTGGCTGCCACCGAGGAACTCGATGCTCCCGAAACCCCGGCCCAACTCCGCCATCGTGGTCGAGGTGTTGACGATGCCCGCAGGGCTGCCGACGCCGAAGAGCAGGGCATTCGCGCCGCGGTTCATCTCCACGCGATCGGTGTTGAAGCCCTCCGTGGGGATGATGCTGCGGAAGAAATTCCGCGCCAGCGTGGCGTCGGCCAGGCCGCGCACGCGCGTGCCCACCGGGCCGTTGCTCAGCGGCGACTCGCCGGTCACGCCGCCGAGGGCCGGGGTCACGCCGGAGATGGCGCCACCAAAGCCCTTCACGTCCATGTTGGCCTGGTAGACCAGCACGTCGCCCAGCTTGGTCGAGGCGGTGTCCTCGAGAAACTTGGACGTCACGACTGACACCGACGCACCGAGGTCCGTGAGTTTGGTGTTCAGCCCCATGCCGGCGAGGGTGCGGCTCGCCTCGTAGCCGATGTCCCTGCTCGTCTGCACGGTGAAGGGCGACATCACCAACACCTCCTCGTCCTGCGGCTTCTGCGCGGGAGCCTGCGCAGAAAGCGACGACGCGGCGAAGAACACGATTGGGGCGACGACGCGGCCCAGACGACGAACGGGGAACGAGGGGTGCAGGGTTTTCATTTGGGAGAGGATGGAAACGATGGCGAAGACGGGGTGTTGAGTTGACCGAACTGCTCGCATGCAGGCCCCGGGCGATGGGCCTACGCCGACCGCCGGCGGCCGGGGCGTCAATTCCGCTAATTGGCTTTTTTGTCCAATAGAGAATTGAGGATTGCCCGCCGGGTGCGCGCCCGCTGGAGTGCGCACCAGCCGGCCGCCCGCCGTTTCCCCCATGCCCTCGTACACGATTCCCGTTCTGCAAAAGTCGATCGCCGTGCTGCGTCTCATCGCCGAGGGCCGCGGCAACACGACGATGAAGGCGTTGGAGCAGACGCTCGGGGTCCCCCACTCCACCATGTACCGCCTGTTGCAGACACTCGCGCAGGAGGACTGGGTGCGGCAGGTCGAGGGCGGGCAGTACGAGCTCTCCTTCGGACTGCTGCCGCTCCTGCAGCCGCTGGTGCGGCACGAACTCCTGATCGAGACCGTGCGGGATCCGTTGCTCGCCCTCAGCCGGGAAACGGGGCTCACGGCGAAACTCTCGGTCCGCCGGGGCAACTTCGACATCACCATCTTCCGCGCCGAGTCGCCGCGCTCCGCCTCGGTCCACGTGAAGATGGGCGGGGCGTTTCCCCTGGTGATCGGCGCCTCGGGCGCCGTGCTTCTCAGCGCGCTGGACGAGGCGGCCCGGCAGCGGATCATCGACGCCGCGCCGCCGGACTGCTGGAGATTCCAAGCGCGGGTCAACGTCGCTCGTCGCGTCCGCCAGGTCCTCCGCACGGGTTTCTGCGCCGACGCCGGCAGCTACCGGCCAACGATCTTTGCCATTTCGGCCCCGCTGCGCGATCGCAGCGGCGGCGTGATCGCGGCGCTGACCGCCATCGGGTTTCGCGAGGACTTCGCCGGGGCCCAGCTCAAGGAGCACCAGCGCACCGTCGCCCAGACCGCCGCCCGCTGCAGCGCGTTGCTGCAAGGCACCGCGCCCGAGGTCGCCGGCGGCAGGAGCTGACCGGACCCTGCGTCCGACCTTGCCGTCCCCGTCCCCCCATGATCCTCGCCGACTTTCTCCCGCCCAAGCGTGATCGCTCCTGGGACTACGCCCGACAGGTGGGCGTCACCCACGCCATCGCCCGCTGCCACCCGCGCGACACCGGGCTCAATCCGCCCTGGGACCGGGACGCCCTGCGCACCGTGCAGCGGAACTTTGCTGACGCCGGCCTGCAGTTGATCGGCCTCGAAGGCGACGAGTTCGACATGCGCCGCATCAAGCTCGGCCGGCCCGGCCGCGACGAGGATCTCGCGCTCTACGGCCGCATGCTGGCGAATATGGGCGAGCTTGGCATCCCCCTGCTCTGCTACAATTTCATGGCGACGATCGGCTGGTGCCGCACGCACACCCACGTGCCGACCCGCGGCGGCGCTCTCACCAACCGCTTCCAACTCGCCGCCCTCGACCCCGCCCCCGTCGCGCCCGAGGATCAGGTGTCCGAGGAAAAACTCTGGGAGAACTACACCTACTTCATTCGCGCGGTGCTGCCGGCGGCGGAAAAGGCGGGTGTGGCGCTGGGCCTGCATCCGGACGATCCCCCGCTCTCTCCGCTGCGCGGCGTTGGCCGGATTTTTTCGCACCCCGAGGGCTTCGCGCGCGCGCTGGCGCTGAGCAATTCGCCGTCCCATCGCCTCACCTTCTGCCAGGCCAACTTCAAGGCGATGGGCTGCGATCTGCCCGCCACCGCGCGACGCTTCGCGGACAAAATCGCCTTTGTGCATTTCCGCGACATCGAGGGCACGGCTTCGGATTTTACCGAGACGTTTCACGACGCCGGCCCGACCGACATGCCCGCGATGCTGCGACTCTACCACGAGATCGGATTCCGCGGCCCGATCCGTGTCGACCACGTGCCATCGCTCGCCGGCGAGGAGGACCTGCCGCACGGCTACGCCTACCTCGGCCGCCTCTTCGCCCTCGGCTACATGAAAGGCATCCTCGATGCGTCGGGCATCCCGTACTCGTAGCGAGGCTGCGCCTCAGACCAAGGGACCAAAAGACCAAAGGACCAAGGGACAGAAACCTGACCGGCTCGCAATGTATTCGGTCCTGCAAGGGATCCAGTCCACATACGCCCAAACATGAACGACAGAGACACATTCGTTTCCATGAATCCAACCACCCAACCGGAAGGGCTTCTCCAGAAGGAAGCCAAGATGATGAAACTCGAGAAGCTCATCGCCGCCCGCGAGACCATCTCGACCCGGGAGTTCCCCGTGCCCGTGCCGGAACTGCTCGCGCGTTACGAGCAGCTCTACACCGGCGCGATCAGCGACGTGCTGCGCGAGCACGCGCTTCTCGACCAGGGCATCGGCCAGCTCATCCCACTCCGGCCCGAACGCACCGTGGCCGGCATCGCCTTCACCGTGAAGAGCGCGCCCAACGTGAAGATCACCGGCGAGATGTCGTTCCGCACCCAGATGCTCGACGAAATGAAGGCCGGCGCCTTTGTCGTCTGGGACACCAGCAACGACGAGAAGGCCACGCTCTGGGGCGGCGTCATGACCGCCACCGCGGTCGGCAAGGGCATCAAGGCCGCGCTGATCGACGGTGGCATTCGCGACACCCACCAGATCCTCGAGAAGGATTTCCCGGTCTTCTACAAATACCGGATCCCCAACGGCAGTCTCGGCCGCTGCCTCATCACGCACTACCAGGTGCCCATCCTCATTCGCGGCGTCGTGATCAAACCCGGCGACGTAATCTTGGGCAACATCGACGGCGTCGTCGTCGTGCCCCGCGACATCGCTTACGAAGTGCTAGTCCGCGCGGAGGAGATTCGCGCCAACGAAAAGAAGATCTTCGGCTGGGTGGCCGAGGGGCAGAGCGTCCGACAGATCACGGACCAAGGCGGGTATTTCTAAGGCAGCGGCAACCGCGGTGGCACTGATCTTCCGTTTCAATCACATCTGCAGCGGCGGCGGGGCCGGCGGTGAATTGACGTGCACGAGCAGGCCCCCGCCGGCCGGAAGCGACACCACGATGCGTCCGCCGCGCGGCGGCGCGATGCGCTCATCCACCCGGCAACCCGCCGGCCGGTCCCACTCGCCATAAACCGTGATTTCATTCGTCGCCGCGGCCCCGGGCAGGAGCGACAGATTGATTGATACCTTCGCGGCAAGGCTGCGCCGGGATCTCCTGGGATAATCGACCTGCCCGAGGTCCTCGCGCGCCGGCCGGATCTGGCCGCACTGTTGGCCCAGGGGCCGGCGGCCGTGATCGGGTGTATCCTGGAACTGGAGCACGTCCGGCGACAGCGGGTGCCGATCGGCGACAGCCGCATCACCCATGCGCCGCCGTCGAGCGATCCCCGGCCATAGCCGCGCAGCCAGCGGCGCAAGAGCCAGCGCCGCCCTGGCCGGCAAACCCTGGCTGCCCTCGTGGGAACCGTCAGCCTCCTGCACAAGAACACCGGCCACACTGCCTCAGGAGAAAATGGCCGCCTGAGTAATCACTCGGATAAACCCCTCCCGGATCCGATCCCCCTGAAGATCCAGTTTCCTAGCAGCCAAATCCCCAAAATCGGATTTTGGCCGGGACCGGATAGAAACTGGACCAACGTTGCGCCCCAACGAGTAACAAATGTAGTTTCTTAGGAGCACTCCGCTTTTACCCGGCACCCTCCCCTTAAACCCCTCCCGGATCCGATCCCCTTGAAAATCCAGTTTCCTTTCAGTTAAACCCCTCCCGGATCCGATCCCCTTGAAAATCCAGTTTCCTTTCAGTTG
>Ga0194116_10001523_pt1 | contig 32795 bp, 44 predicted proteins | sample TA2MahsurfametaG_4_FD_148617 | JGI IMG/M metagenome (GOLD analysis project Ga0194116, IMG submission 148617) | Freshwater microbial communities from Lake Tanganyika, Tanzania - TA2015008 Mahale S9 surface | ecosystem: Environmental > Aquatic > Freshwater > Lake | place: Tanzania: Lake... | reverse complement strand
AATAAACGGGGAAACAAAAAAACGAAACCCCTAACCCATCAACATTTATTTTTTTTATTTTTTCCACACTTCATATCCCCCACTCTGTAGCCTTCTTTGAATTTTGATTTTTTTGAAAGTTCAATTTGTCTACGCATTTCTGTTACATCATCTTTATAAATACAAAGAATATCCTCCAATAAAAGCAAATTACAGTTTTCTAAATCCAAAGGAAGTTCCGATTTGGGAATGTATTTTTTGTTTTCAAATTTCAACCCATTTGACTTACAAAATTTTTTGTAACCTATTTTGGTTCCGGCATGTAAAAACAATCCCTTCGGTTTTTTTTCCGTCAAAATACAAGTTAAATCAAAAGTCATTAAGGGGCCTAATCTCTTAATTGACAATTCAGAGATTTCTTGGTGGATCTTTTCAAAAGATTTTCCTTTTGGATTTACTTGACTAATTACATAGCCTAAGATTTGGATAGTTTGGGTGTATCCTGTTCTTTTTTGGTGGGCAACTAAAGTGGCTAGTTTTTCTTTCCTCACTTTCTTCGATATCCAATTTTTTTTGGGAAAAACCGGCGTTAAATCTTGGATGGGGGTTTTTGTTGTCATTTTAGTAAAAATTGTAAAAGGTTTTTACATGCCCTTTTCTTCTAGAAAAGCCTGAACTTCTTCCACCAAAGCTGGGTCCTCAATCGAGAAACCATCTTTGTCTCTCAACTGAAAGTCTATGACCTTCCCCTTTTCATTCAACCATTCCTTGTAGATAAGCTTGCCCTCGGAATCTTGAAGAATGAAGGTTTCTTCAGTGATAGGACCTGAGGTATTGTGATTTAGAATTTCAAATTGTTTCATGGTGTGTTTTTGAATGTGTAAATGTACAAACAAACTGGGAAACAAAAAAACGAAACCCCGTTAATTGATTTCCAGAATGGGTTCATTATTAGAATGTGAATTATTTACAGGATTTGGTTCAAGAAAGGTTTTGAATTTAAATCCCTTTGTCATGGAAAGAATTCCAATCAACCCCCCAACTAGATGGCTGTGATGGGATATTTTACTAGAAAAATCCATAACATGATTCAAATCTCCGGAAATTATCATAAAAAACAAGACATAACCCCACCATTTTCTGGGTGACCAGCAAACTCTTGCCAAAAGAAAATACCCTGTTGTAGAAATACCTATAGAAGGTTGATTACATAAAACATCGAAAAAAAGAGTAATTGTAGATAAAATTGCGGTTATAAAAAACAACTTCTTGAAATCATAATTCCTGTTAATTGGAAATAGAAGAAGAATAGATGTAATTATGATATTGGAGAAAAAATGTTCAAAATTAGCATGTAAAAATCCCTTTGTCAAAGGAAAATTCATCAACGAATTCAAACCATCATTCCCCCAAATTAAAATGAAACCCACCGAAATTAGGGTAGATATCCCACAGGCAGAAGCAAGATAAAAAGTTGTTTTAAGGGGGTTTAGTAAAATATCCTTAAGTTTTTTCATTGTGTGTTTTTAAGTTTGTAAATGTATAAACAAACTGGGAAACAAAAAAACGAAACCCCAAAAAAAGGAATCGTTTTTAGACAATTCCTTAAGGACTTATATTAAAGATGGAAAGCCATTATTTACCCTTTTTTATCAAGAGAAGCAACTTTTTTATATAATTGGGATTTTAAGCGTGCAGCTTTGTTGGGATGAAATAGATTTTTTTTTGCTAATTTATCAATTTTTGAAATTACCAAAGAGAAGTTTGTTAAAGCATTATCGTAGATATTTTCTAGAAGAAACTTTTTTACTAATGTCTTTGTGGTTTTAAGTTGATATCTGTTCCTTAGACGGCGAACAGAGCTTTGTCTAATTCTTTTCAAAGCAGATTGATGGCTTGCCATAATTTTAATTTATCTGCAAATATAAGATTTTTCTTTCAATTAACCTAACTTTGTTAAAATTTATAAAATCAGAATGAATATGTTATTTCATTAGCATTAGACCAACACGAGGGGGATCCCTCCCTTAGATCAAAGTTCTCCTGTGAAATTACATTCCCCTTTTTCCTGAACACACTCCCAAATCTTCCTGCCAAGTTCCCGCCGGGCATAGACTATGAGATAAGCCAAAGTTTGAGGCTCGGGAACCTCCAAAAACTCCCCAAGTCTTTTAACTGTATAAGATTCATTTTTGGAGAAAAATTCATCGATTTTCTCGCCAAATCCAGACAGGTATTCGTTACATTTTTTCAAACCATCCTGGATAGATTGGTGGTCGTTGGGTCCAAAGTTGAAGGCAACCTCAACAGGTTCTCCCTCGTCTCCTTTTTCCCAAACTTCACCTTCCCCGTCCAGGTAATCCATGGTACCTCCAAAGTTCCTAGCATCCACCGAATCCTGGACGGCGAACCAAAACTTACCCTCTATATCCCCCGAGTAAAACCGTCCCATCTTAGGCAAATTCAGCAACTGTGAAACATGGATTCCAAGCTGATTTGGTTTTGGAATCTGAATAAAACACGTCGGAATAGTACCAGGCACCATCCCTAAAAAGGTAAACGTACTCTGCCCAAGAGGAAGAACAGTAAAACATGAATTTGTCTATACTTTCGAAGGTTTTAGCTTCTGTTCCTTTCTCTCCTCTATCCCGCCCATAGGCAACTGTTACCCCTTCAACAGCGTTGCCGAACTTGTGGTCCTGGCCTGGTTCAGGAGCCAATTTTTCAGCCAGGTAGGATAAATCTCCCAACTCCAAAATGGAGGCTGCTGCCAGAAGGGAGTTGTGGTGGGTGTGGAGTGTGTGACCAACTCCTTGTGGGTATCCATCAAAGTGACAGTAGACTGCCTCGATGGAACCATCGGGCTTTTGAACCCCGATATAAGAACGTGTTGCCATAAATGTTTGTTTTTAGTGTTCCAAATGTAGAATTGAAATTTGAAACAAAAAAACCAAACCCCACAAAAAACCCGGTTTGAAGACCGGGTTTTCAAAATTTTTAATTCCAATTAAATTATAATTCCGGAATAATCTTTGATGGGGAATCAACCACCCAATCAGTTTGTGCTCCAGCAAATCCCGCCATCATTTGTCCGTATCCTGCAATTAGAAATTGTTTGTCTCCTTCCTCTGGTCTATAAATTTCACCAACTCCAACGAATTTCCATTCACCATCTCCAGTTAGTACCACAAAATCTCCATCCATTTCAGCTGGGAATTTTTCTATGGTCAACATACCAGGATTTTTTTGTACATATTCAAAAAGCATTTTTTCTTCCTTTGGTTCTAACATACCAACTGCTGAGCCATTATCTCCTTGAATACAATATACATGAGGATTGTTACCCTTCATACCGAAGAATGTTTCATTTTCCATTCCTTGCATACTTTCAAATAATTCAATGTGTTTCATTTTTTATATATCCAAATGTAGAATTAAGATTCGGTTCAAAAAAATGAAACCTCTAAACTTCCAAGTGAAATTTCCGAAATTCTACCTTACCCCCATTTCCTTTTTCTCAGACATCATTTCCTTTCCCATTCGAAGGAAATCCGACCAATTTTCCTTGCCCATCGAATTTTGAAGATCGGATTCCAATTGGGCTAACTCTGTTTTTAGGTTGGTCACTTTTTCTTCCATCTCGGAAATTTCCCAGTTAACATCCAACAACCGACGAAAGGTTTGAATTTCAAATTCTGTGTTTAACATATTGCTTTGGTTTAGGACACAAGATTATCGAATTATTTTCATACAAAAAAACCAAACCCCAAAAAAAAGACCCAAACTTTCGTTTGGGTCAGATGTCAATTTTAATTCTTTTTTTTGTTCAAAACTGACCTTCTGGCTGGGGAGAATTAAGACCCAACAGATGGCGAGATGATTCCAGCAAATTGAGGTAGGCAGACTCGCCCATCTCCTCTTTTAGCTGTCTAACTAACACTTTGAGCAACATGGATTTTTCCCACTTGACTAGGGCGTCCTCTGCGGTTTTTATTTCTCGGTGTACCCCGAGGATCCTATTCCACAGATAATTTGAGTTTTCGGACATGAAATTTGGTTTGGTGAAACAAGTTTATAATTGATGATAAAGGCAAAAGTAACCTGAAATGTTTAAAAATGTTCATAACTTGTGTGAAAAAATTCCTTTTTCATCATATATCCGGGTTTTTTGTTCATTTTTTTGGACAAAAAGTTGAACAAGATTTAGGAAATCCCGACCTTTAAATCGAAATTGATTATATCCGGCCGTGGTTTTTACAAAAAAAAAGTGCTCCCTAAGGAGCACTTCCAAAAGCCAATAACCTTTTTAGAAATTGACTTTTTTGACCCGACCGCCGATGCAGCAGCCAGGTGTGGGATTACGCCAAAACCTCTTGGGCGTGTGTTGCGTTGGTGTAGAAAGTACGGGTTGAGCCATCTTTTCTAACACGAACCAACTGGGTTCCAGTTTCGTCTGTTGCCTGGAGGAAATCCAAAATGATCTCTGATCCTGGACGCATACGAGCTGGCTTTTCTGCGTTCAGTGATTTGGTTGGGAATACATTCAGGTGATTCTGTGTCGTCAACTTCAACGTCTTCTGAGCCATTTCAGTTACAGTTTGGCTAACGGATTTTTTGCTGGCTGTCTTAGTAACAGCAGCGGGTGATGGGGTGACCTCGGTTTTCGATTTTGCTTTCGGCATTTGATTTGGGTTTAAGTGAATAAAATTTGAAAACAGGGCAAACTTACGATCAAAACCGAATGAAAACCCCGTTCTGTCAAATTTTATCGAAAAAAATTTTCGGGATCTCCAAATCGCCCATGCGCAGAGAGTATCTTAGCAACATACTATCCACAAAAAGGGCCAGACTTACGCCTGGCCCCCCGATTTCAAATGGGTGGTTTACACCAAGCCCATTTTCTTGTACCGGTTGAATCCCATCAGAGTGAGGAATTCCTCGTTCGTTTTGCGGTCTTCCATCAGAAGGAAAGCCATGTCAATAACCTCAACATTGAAGTTGTTGCCATCCAAAACACGGGTGATGTAGCCAGAAGAAAACCCACAAATGCGGGCCAGTTCTTTCACATCCCCTCTTTGCTTCCTTTGTGCCACAAACGAAAGTTTGAACATGTAGGAAAGACCGTTTCTCAAAGCCAAGTCCATGACATCTGGTTTCTTTGAGTCCACCAACTGTGGGGTTGGTTTTGGCTTGCGTGAAACCTTTGGGAATTTGACTTTTGGTTGTTTGGGGATTTCAACAACCGGGAAAAGGGTGGCGGCAGGAGGTTCTAGGGTTTGAACCTGAGGAACGACAACCACCTTGGGTTTGCGAGCAGATTTGACGGTGAACTTCTGCACAGAACCTTGGAGCTGGGCCTTGGTAGACCTTTTGGTCCTTTCCTTCAATCCGAGAATGATTTTCCGGGAATAAATGGAGGAAATGGTTCTGCCAAAAAAGTTGGCGATCTGCGCGGAGGTGAATCCTCCTGCGACCATATTCTTCATTTGGACATCCTGCTCGGGGGTCCAACGAGAGTTATGGGTTTTGGGTTTTTTTACCATACGTGATGGGTTTAAAGGGTGGAAGAAAAAAATTGACAAGGCAAATATACGATAAATTAGTGAATAAAAAAAATAAATTCACCATTATTTTCAAAAAAAAATAAAAAAATTTTCTTTTTTGACTTAAGTTGTTGAAAATGAACAACTTAAAGAAATTCTCAATTCAAAATTTTTTTTTAAACCTATGACAAACAAATATAAACCAACCCCTTTGGGCCATTTTTATTCTTGCTATAGAAGGCATCGAACAACCAAAAGGCAGCCAATTAGCAGGAAAATCCCCGCTACAGAAGCCCACAGCAACAGGAATTCGGGGATCGGTTTTGCCTGGTGTGATTGAATTTCGTGTGTATCTTTATTATACATCTCATTTCTCAACAAATCCCTCCAAAGTTCCTTCTTGCATTCTTTCTTGTCACAGAGGGAAAAAAAACCGGTCTCCTCCAGGTTCAACCTTTTTTGGGTTGGATCCCCGCACTGGCAACATTTGAATACTGTGTCCATTGGTTTGATTTTTTATTTGTGATCCCGACTGGACTCGAACCAGTAACCGTATCATTAGAAGTGATATGCTCTATCCATTGAGCTACGGGACCAATTTTTCGGATTCTTTTTTCATTTGCTCCCGGAATGATTCCAATGCTGCATCACGTCGCCCGTAGGCAACTCCCGATAAAAAGGCAAGAATACCGAAAAGAAGGATGGAAAGTAAAAGTACCATGGATTTGTTTTTTTAAATAAATGCCGTGAAAATACGAATGTGATAGAAAAAATCTAGAATTTTAAGGTGGAAATTCTCTCCCATAATTTAGGGTCGTAGGACCGCACTTCCTGTTGAACTTTTTCTTGCCCTGTGAGTTGGTACTTTGTCTTTCCCCATAAATGTGTGTACCCATTGAGCTACGGGGGGCCTAGGTTTTACCAGCACCATTTATTTGGGATCGGGTTTACTGTGTCTTCGCCGATTCCATTTTTTTTCGGGGGTTTCTCCCACTGAAGTGGTTGAATCTGAGGGGGATTTGGAAGGGCTAGAAGGGCATGACACATCGGAGGGATCGGGTGCACCTACAACCACGGTCCCATGGGAGGGTGCCCCCGGAAGCGCGCTCCCATCGGACAGGCCACTATAACCTGCACGCCCGCCATTACCGCCAGAGTATGACACATCGTTGGGGGTGAGCAGACCCGCGTTGCCACCGTTCAGGGGCGGCGTTGGATAGGGTTGCCAAGACACATTTACTGGGTCTTCGCCGATTCCATTTTTCTCATAAGTTTTTCCCACTGAGGTGTTCGAATCTGAGGGGGTATAGGTGAAGGAGCTGTCGACTCCCTCTTCGGATTCGGAAGGGCATGTTTCTCCCACTGGGGTATTCTCCTGATCGGATGGGCATGACACATCGGAAGGGGATCCCTCGGGATCCAACCCATCGATCCTGGAAGGGGATGACACATCAGATTGACTTTCATTAAGGGGAGAAGAAGGGCACGACACAGGGAAATCGAGAGGGGTTTCTTCTGGCTGAAAGGTCTGGGTTTCTTCATGCCAGGGTACGGTAGCCGGGGGTTCTTGGATCGGAACAATGGGAGTTTCCGGGGTTTCCGGCTCATTCCTGTCCCAACCAAGCATTCTACGAAAAAAAGAAATTGGATTCATGTTACTTATACTAAAGAAATCGAATTTGATTTCATCTCCACCTCCCTTAAAACCTCGATCCAATATAAATGCATGACAGCCAACTCTGGGTGGATTTCGGTACAGTTAATTAAAGATTGTATGTTTGCAACACACACGTTCTTTGGTTTTTTCGACAACCATTGCTTTGCCTTCTCCGATGGAGAAAGCTCGGGCAAAGAAAATAAAGGGTAACTCATAAAGTGGGTTGGAATTGAATTTTTCGGGAAATTGATTTCATCTTTGCAATAGCCTTTCTGTGAATTATTTCCACCTTATGTTTCGTAATGCCAAATTTTTCTCCAATCTCTGGGTAGGTCATCGGGTAATCACATCCAACTCCGTGGTGTAGTGTCACCACATCTTTTTCTAGGGTTGTTAATGATGCAAGAATTTTACCAAACACCACCTTGTCTTCTTCCAAAACCATAATTTCATTCGGTGTTTCTGTGCCAGAATCCAGCACCTCATACAAATTGGAATCTTGGACCACATCCATGGGCTTGTCCAAAGACATTGAGACAAAGGACTGGCCCGTCACAAATTTGAACGTATCAAATGTGAAGTTTGTGGATTTCAAGTCATCCTTCATATACTCGTAAATCTCCATGTCTGTCGCCTCCCTGCCTATCTTTGCAAACAAATAGAATCTCGCATCTTCTGCCTTCGAAATCACCCTCAACTGTGCGGGGGGTATGTACACAGTCCTCTTGAACTTCTGTATGTACAAAATCATCTCCTTGCGGATATGCCACACTGCAAAGGAGATAAAGCGGAATCCCTTGTGTGGATCAAACTTTGCGGCTGCATCCACAAGTCCAACATTGCCCACAGCCACCATCTCCTGTTGTTCCTCCTCTTTTGATGCATACATCTTGGCAACAGATAAAACAAACCTCAAATTTGAAGTCACCAGCTTTTGTCTCGCCTTTAAATCACCCGCAAAGGCCTGGGTGGCTATATCATACTCCTCCTCGGGCGACATGACCGGAATGCGACTTACCTCCCGTAAATAAACTTGGGTTGATAATTTTTGGCTGAGTGTAAAAGTCTCAACCTTTTTAAATTGTCTCATGCGAATTAAACCCGGGATTTGAATTAAATTTCGTCACCCATGCCATTTTGAATTTTTTCTTGCTGGCATTTAAGCAGAGACTTTAAGGTTTTGTGGTGAGAAGAAAGTTTAACAGCAAGCTGACCCTGGAAATCCGTGTCCTGGGAAACCACCTTCATCCATCCATCTAAGAAGACGTCAAGAAATCTGGCCGAGGATTCCAACTGAATCGGAGTTAGACAGGATTTGATTGTTTTCTCGACCTTCAAAGAATCGGAAGATAATCTTGAAAAAATTGGGTTTGACATATCAAGGGTTTAGAAAACACAAGATTAAGTCAAACAAACCAAACAAAAAAATTTGTCCCCCGTCTATTTTCCTTGCCCAACATATTTTTTAAGGTAGAACTTGCTTCCTTTGTTGTTGGAGGATTTGGTTTTGGCGTGAATCCCTTTTCTTCTTTTCTTGAAAGACTGACGGTGCTCAGAGGTTGTGTTTGTTGTTTTTGCGGCCATGGTTTAAATTATTTTAAACATTCTGATGGTTGAAAGCATCCCTGTCCTGCTCCCTCAATATAGCCGATACGGTAGTCGATATGGTAACCCTGGGTGTAGGGAGACTCTGCCCCACACACCACACACCGATCGTACTCAGGGAAGGGAAGCTCAGGCTCGTTGTCCGCCTTTGGCAAATCGGAGGGCTTGGGTTCCTTCTGGGCCCAGTACCTATGGTGGACAAGTTCTCCAAGATCGTAGGCGTTCGGGGTGGCTAAAATTTCCTTTTCTGTGAGTGTGACCGTGATCATAAGAAATGGGGGGTTAAAACATACTATCTTAGCACCATACTATGTTTATTGTTTCGAGGGCAGAAATTCCCAACCATCAGAGAAATGTGGCCCGTGAGAACCGGAGTATAAATTCCTCCTTTGGCCGTCAGAAATTTCTGTCCAGTCCGGAGATCCAATATCCACGGGTATAATTGAACCGTCAACAGCCACAGGATAGCAGGCAAACTTTTCCTCCGTCTCCCAACGAAATGAGAACCGAAGTTGGCTGAGCATCTCCTCCGCCTCTGGCTTCAGTATTCCACCTGCATGAATCTTAGACTGGTCGTACCAGTCCACATTCACAATCCAAATTTTGAATCCCTGCTTCCACGCCCGGGCGGTACCTTCCGGTTCGTTATGAGACGCGTGTTCTCCCGTCACCTGCACCGACTTCAAAAACGGAATTCTCCACCAACCGTTACCGTGATTGTATGTAAACCTAGAACCAACCATAAATTTTCTCACTCTCTTCCCCGATAGAAAATGCCCGGTCGGGCCCAAAGAAAATGGGAAGTGTCTGGAGTGTTGGTGCACATACAATCCATCCAAATTTTCGGCCAAAAATAAATTCCACCCGGATTTTAAAATTGAAGAATCGGGAGCACACTCAGGCCAGGAGTCGTCCTGCCCATAAAAAACAAACTCGTAACCCAACTCCTCCAACTGATGCAGTCCTCTCAACAACTTTGTCGAGTAGTGGGAGGCAGACTTTACATCCTCGCCCACCTTCAAAGTTGTCCAATTACATGCCGGATGACAGGACGAGAACTCCTTCGTCTCGGTGATGACAAACACGGGCCAAGGAAACTCGGTCCACAGCCAATTCAAATGCCAAGATAAAAATAGTCCTTCCCACAGGAATTCATACTCGTCGTTGGTCTGTAGTAGAATACACAGTTTTTTCGACATACAATTTTATTTTTTAGAGGGCTCGGGACCACAGTTGGCCTGCCCACAGGTACAGGGCTTGGCCGGATCGGTGGCACAGGGGGTTACAGGGGTAACAGGCCGGGGCAAGGGCTGGGAATCCCGGAGGGCTGGGATCACGGAGCGGACACGGGCCCACAGTTTTTTAAGAAGGTGCTGGGGTGGAGGAAAGTGGAACATGGATTACATTTTTTTGTGTTGGGGCGCCGAGCGCGTCGCGTGCACGCGCTACGGTGTTGAGTATGTTAGTATCATACTATGTCAAACCCAAAAAATTCCACCGGGCCAGGGGTACGTTTTGTTTGTTCCTGTCTTATCTTTGAAACGTGTTTCTCATTTGTGTTTTGCCCGTGTTGGTCTCCGGATCGACACGGGTTTTTTTTGTGTGTCCGGGATTTCCAGGATAATCCCAGCCCAACGAAATCCTTTCGTTATAACACAACATGTTTACTTGGAATGACTTACATTTCGTAACAACAAAAAAAATCGGGGCGGGCTGACCCCGGATTAACCTCGGCCCTCGCCGGGGCAGAGTGTGCCATCGGAATCCGGGTTATCCTCCACAAGCCTCCACTTAACCCCAGTTTCCTCCACACGAGGGTGTCTGGGAAAAAAATCGAGGTTAGCGAGGACAGACCGAGGAGGAACTAAAGGGGCTTGGTTAACCTCGCCCTACTGGGGTAAAACGAGGCTTTCCTCGGAGACTGGACCTGGACTCCTGGCCCTGGGTGGTTTTCAAAGCCTCAGAGGGGCTTCCACAAGGGGCATTTTTCCGCAGAACCTTGAGGGCCGGAAGTTCCAAGCAGTCCCCACACAGAATCCGATTTCTCTTGTCTGTAGTGATTGGGCAGAGTCCTTCAGAGTCCTTCAAAGAATTGCCGATGGGCTTTGTTCTACAGCCGGATTGTGTCTCCTGTGGGCTGGGTAGGACCTAGGACCAAGGGACAATGAAACTTTTTTGTTTGGGCAAAATAATAAATTTTGTAAACCCCTCAAATCAAACCCAAACTTCCATAATCACACTCCGTTTCGAGAATGAAAAAATTTGGTGTGAGATATCACACGACGTCAAAATAAGTTTGGTCCACTTTCCCCTTAAATTTAAAGTACTTTAATTGATCACAGAAACAGTCATCTGGGAAACCGAATTGAACCCGGGCATGTGGGCAACCTGGGACAATGTGAGAGATGTGGTCATCAAAATTCAAACCAGTGGAGGTTCTGTTCTTAAATCCTGGACTTTCGACTATGGCATTTCCGACCTGCCAATTTACGAGTTTTGGGATTATTTTTGTGTGCTAAATCGGAACTCGATCGGTTTAATTTTGGGTGCGGGAATGGAAGATGGGGTGAATGGGTTGTACCTGTCAACAGAGAATCCTTGGAGTGCCATTTGGTGGAAGCATCAGAGAACACATTCCGTCAACTGGTTGAAACCTATGGGGGTAATCCAAAGATCAAACTTCACAACAAGTTGGTGACGGTGGATGGGCTGGACTGCAAGTTCTACGAGGGACAACACTCTGATGGTTTGAACACGATCAATTTTGAGTACCTAAGAAAAATTGATTCGACTGCGGATGAAAATTTTACCTGGAAAAAGTCTGTGGGCATCAGGGATCTTATTTCCGAGATTGGACCAATCAACTGGTTGAGAATGGATTTAGAAGGCATCGATTTCGACATCATGAAGTCGCTTGATCTTGAATTCATTCGTTCGCTGAGTATGCTTCAATATGAACATTTTCATTTACAAGAAGAAAAAAGGGAAGAAATTGATTCCATAATGATTCCGCTTGGGTTCACCAAACTTGTGTACAACATAGACACAATCTGGGTTAAATTCTAAATATAAAGTGTAAAAATAAAATAAAATCTATGGAAAATATTATATCATTTGAAAATCTTCTACTGATTATTTTATTGTAAATCTTCCACAAAATTCATAATTCTCCATTTCAAGAGCATCAAGAAAATCATCACAATTCTTTTTGTTGTCCGGACTAAAAGGTATAATGTCCGAAAACTCCTGCCTCAATTCAATACTTCTTTTTAATTTACTCTCAAAATCATTCGGAAAACGAGATGATAGTTGGGTGTTTTCGCGTTGTTTTCTAACGCAGTCTAAATGTCTTTTACTGATAATTATTTTTTCCATTCAATCGTAAATATAACTTTCTTGTGAAAAATATTTACCCATCACAGGTATTAATTTTATGGTTGACCCAAAATTTACCCCATAAATTGGTTGAACCTATAATTCCATTATCCAGACGGTAGGATCCACGTGATTGTAAAAATGCCATAACATTCTTCTTCTACCTCCTATAGTGTAGTAGTTACCCCTGTGTAATATAAACTGTGTGCAAGGAAGTTCGCCACCACTGGCTTCAACACGATCAAAGTGAGCTATAGATCCTTTGAAATAAGTCCAAGATTGGGCTTTAGATATTTCAATATTTGGATACTTTTGTACAAGGCCTTTGGTATTATGAAGTGTCACATCGTCTAACCCTGCTTCTATTGCTTTATTGTATTCTTCCTTACAAGAGTCTAAGAAATTGGGATCTTTCACTAAAGAATCCCAATAAATGGCATGATTCTTAAAATTCTTTGTTATCTTGGGCCTTATAAAGTCAAGGGTAAGCTTTTCCATTTCACCCCCTTCAAACAATTCACGACACCAAATAATAAAAGGAACAAATCTAGGATCTTCTTCCTTTGCTTTACTTAAGAGCTCATCAGTTGTTATTTCATCTGGTTTACTAGGCGGATCCACATGTTTCTCCAGCCATTTAGGTTCTCCACCAAATCCATCTGCTTTGATTTCGAATATACTTCTGTCTATCTCAGGAGGAAGTAATTCCTTCAATTCTGGATACGACTTGAAAGCTCTATAGAACTCTTTGAATTCGAATTCTGGCTTTTTATAATTTGGTTTTTTCTTTGCTAAGAAAGCCTCGAACAGTTTAATGTGTTTCATATTTCGAATTCGGGTTTCTTCTATATATATCAGATGTGGGGCCGGCGGGTTTTCTTAAGATGTCCCTTTTTCACCCTCGACTTTGCATGGCTGGGGTTGGATATATAAAAAAATCGCCAATGAAACATTTAAAATTATTTGAGGCCTACGTTGAGGAGTTCTACAATAGGGTATTGGATCTTTATAATGAAACAGGAATGGAAGGTTTAACTCCAGAAGAAAAAGAATATCTCACAAGTGGTGGCGAAAGCGATGTTCCTAAATCCCTCACGGAAAAAACAGAAATGAATTGCCCTTTTGTTGTGACCTTAGCAGAAGATATTTGGAGGAGATACTTTGATGATGATTTTGGTAAAGATGGGGAGGGAGTAAATAAACCTTGGACTGCACAAGGTGGGCTTAAATTCAACGAATTTAAAAAGGATAAAAATTTCTCTTATAAAACATTTGTTTTCAAAAATTATAAGACAATCAGAATTGGAGATAAAAACAGGAATCTTATTAATTCCGTCAACTGGGATTCGAATTATTTTCATGAACGTTGGAAACCCAACGGGGAAGCAATTGATGGTCCAGAGGGTCAAAGATGGAGTGATAATGACATGAACAGAATGACCTTAAGGTATTTTCATGATAATTACGAAGAGGGTGTGGTCTTTTGGTACTTTGATTGTCAATATCCAAAATACACTCGAATGTGGAATGATTGGGTCGAGGACGGGGGACTTCTGGGACAAATGGGAGGAGCAGACTTGATCAGAAGTGAAGTTCAAAAATCATTTGGGTATGAAGTGCCTGAAGAAAAATCCACAATCAAAATGTTTCCGACGTTAGAGATCGACCTCAGAGGTCAACCTTTAACTTTAGAAGTTTTAATTAAGGAAATTAATTCTGCCGAGATGGCGGGAAAGCTGGGGGATTGGGTGAACGATTCTGATAAATTATTAAGTGGTAAAGGAGGAGATTTACCTGCCAGGACTGGCACACACCTTTTCAATGACTTATATCTTTAATTCTTTTTTCCACTTCACTTTCGGGCCGGCGGGTTTTCTTGACATGTCCCTTTTTTCCCTCAACTTTGCATGGCTGGGGTTGGATATATAAAAAAAACAAAACTATGCGACACATAACAACATTCCAAACTTTCGTCAACGAGGCCGAAGAGGTCTTCCTCAACGACGATCAAATCGAGCTCCTCGACCAGTCCTGCCAAGGCCAGTGGATGGTAGACCCCAAGAGCGGCCTGGTTAACGTCCGGGGAAATGTCGACCTTTCTGGAAAGGGGCTCACAGACTTTCTAGACATTCGATTCGGTGGGGTGAACGGGAACTTCCACTGCAAGTACAACCAGCTGATCAACCTAGAGGGCGCACCTCAGAGCGTGGGCGGGAACTTCGACTGCAGCTACAACCAGCTGACCACCCTGGAGGGCGCTCCGCAGGAGGTGGACGGGAACTTCTACTGCAGGAACAACCAGCTGACCACCCTGGGGGGCGCTCCGCAGGAGGTGGGCGGTGACTTATACTTCAGCGGCAACCCAGGACTTCCTGAGGACGCTTGGGAAGTGTACCAGAGGACTGGCATGTAAGAACAAAAAAATGAAACACCTCAAATTATTTGGGGCATATATATAAACATAACAAAAAATGAAACACATTAAATTATTTGAGGCATTTATTTCAGAAAATTACACCAGGCGTTCTGTTAAATTTGGATTGCATGATTTATATCAGATGCCCAGTGGATTGTCCAGAGACAAGGTTTACCTGGTTAAGTTTGTTTATGAATGTTCGAATTTAATTTATGCCCTGATGGATTATTCTCAGTTGGAAAAAACATACGAGTTATTAAATTTGAATTACATATCCGAAAAGATCCGATGGTATTCTTGGATGATTTACTCTGATCAATCATTAGATCCATTATATGCCCAAAATAATCTCACCCGGAAATCTTGGTCGATTGACATTCTTGCTCAGGCCAAAGGTGAAGAATTTCCATATTACGTTTACATCCCCGGGGGTGGAGAACCTTTTCCAATTATGAAACAATTGAAGGATCTTCAGAAAAAAAATTGTAAAGTCTGTGGGGAGTCTCCAGAGGTTAAGAGTATTATTCCGGGGGATATTCAATGTGCATTAGGTAGCGACGTTGCTGTTTTTGATCCTGAAATGGGCATGGAATTATCCGACATTATTTATGATGATTCTGGCACTCACGACACCCCGGATGATGATGATCACATATATTTACAAAAGGGGTTCTACATAAGATTCGATTCTTTAGGTGCGCATTTACTTTTATTTGATCCTGCATTTTCCGACCCATTTCAAAGATTTGTAAACGATGAAAAATATATTGTTGATAACTCGAAAATTTTTGAATCACTTGAATACAAGCCAGTACTTTTTGGTGTTAGAGAAACCATCTTCGGAAAAGAAGGAGCACGAGATTTCCTGGATGACATATTTGCATACCTAATAGATGAAGATACCCCCCAGTCGATAGTAAAAGAAATCAGTAATATTTTAAATCCAAATAAACTTGAACTCGAAACGCTTGATTATTATAGGGTTGAGTTACATAATTACCAAAAGAGAATCCTATCCTGGGAAACAGGAGAAAGATCCGAAACTGCGGATTTGAGAAGGTCAAATTATTTTTTAGCTCTTCCTAATGATCTTGCAATTATTCGAGCCATCATGGAAAAACTTCCAAAAGACTATGAAGAAATATCCGATGGATTGGATTCTCTTGATCCGTCTGTTTTACAAAAATACAAGGACAATTATGGCACTGATTTTACAAACCTAGAAAATTACAAAGAAATGTTGAAATATTCTATTTATTTGGTTGAGAGAAATTCAGCAACCAATCAAAAAATTAATCTTTATGACGGGAAATTACCTTCAGAAGAAACACTTGTGAACGAAACAAAGTGTCAATTCTTTTATGGAATATTTCAACCAATAACTTTGGATAAAATTAACCAATTAAGTCCTATCGAATTGTATCTGGATATATTTTACAATAGGAAAAGAAAGATTTCTTAATATTTTTCCTGGAATTAAATTATTAGGGGATGAAGGAAAATATTTACCTGTTATGTCTGCCCAAGGCAATTGCAGAAGGAGAGCCAATTACCAAAGAAAAATTTTCGGGGGATTTTTCAAAAATCCAGGCGTATTACGATGAGCATTGGAAAGGTGAATTTCCAGAATTGCTTTTTGGCAGATAAATTTCTTTCGTGTTAAATTTTTTATGTTCTTGTGATTTGATTCCGAGTGTCGCCGGGGTTTTGGTGGATCTCCAATTTTGTGCCCAAATTGGAATGAAAACGTTTGGCGTCAATGATATATAAAAGAAAAATAACACCAAACTCATGGAAAAATTAAAAAACCTAAAAATGTACGAAAACTTTCATTTGGATGAGGCTTGGAATGATTTTTTAAGAGGGCCAAGAACAGATGATGCGGCCCGGGATTCCTACAAAAGTAAAGGATTCTCCCATTCGGGAACAGACGATTTAGGCGGAAAAAACCCAACGGACTTTGTTGTGTTTAATGGCAGAAAATTTTTCGGCGAGGATTTACTTTTTGCCTCATTGCACGACATGGGCGAGATCCCAAGAATAGAAGGTGACAAATTAATTATTGCTAATCCCGCCTGGAAAGATTGATGTTGGGCCTCCGGGTTTTCGTAACGTGTCCCCCCTTCCCTCGACTTTGAATGACTGAGATGGTGATGCTTGGGCCGATTTGTGTCGCTCGCAGGGAATTGAACTAAATGTGTATGAAATGTAATTCATATCTAATCCGTTTGTTACATTACTTTCATGAAATCAGAATGGCAGGGGAAAATTTAATTCAACGCCCGGATTTTTGGGTTAAAAATTTCAAATTGATTGATTGGATGACCTGGTTTTTTTGGATATATAGTTTGTATGTTCCATGAAACACCTTCTCCCATTCCATATTTACGAATCCCAAACCTCTTCTGGTTTGACTCCAGAGCAGAAGTCTTTTCTGGATCGTTGCACACAAGGTACGGGAACCTGGAGCATTAATCCAACAACAGGTCTTGTTGACATTCGGGGGAGTTTTTATTTGCTTGGGTATCGTACTTCAGATAGAAGTTTTTTTGGGGTCAGATTCCGAAGTGTCACCGGGAGTTTTTCTTGTGTCGGCATGAAATTCAAATCCCTAGAAGGAGTACCACAGGAAGTTGGTGAAAATTTTGATTGTGCCGACAACTATCTCACATCCCTGAAAGGAATACCACTGGAAGTTAGAGGGAGTTTTAATTGTTCCGTCAACTATATCAGATCCCTAGAAGGAGCACCACGGGAAGTTTTTGGGAATTTTAATTGTTCCGACAACAAACTCCAATTCCTGGCAGGAGCCCCGCAGAAAGTTTTTGGAAATTTTGATTGTTCCAGCAACCAACTCCAATCCTTAGCAGGAGCGCCACAGAAAGTTGATGGTAATTTTCTTTGTTTTCAGAACGATCTTAAATCCCTGGAAGGAGCACCACGAAAGGTTGGCGGGCATTTTTCTTGTAGACACAACAAACTCAAATCCCTGGCAGGAGCACCACAGGAAGTTAATGGGAGTTTTGAATGTTTCCGCAACGGTCTCCAATCCCTGGCAGGAGCCCCGCAGAAAGTTTTTGGAGATTTTGATTGTTCCGAAAACAAACTCAAATCCCTGGCAGGAGCACCACAGGAAGTTGGTTGGGATTTTATTTGTTCCGAAAACCAACTCCAATCACTGGAAGGAGCACCAAAACAAATAAATGGTAAATTTAAGTGTGACGAATTCCAATTAGAGGAGGGCGAATGGAACATTCAAGGATGGCAGAAAGTTCTAGAAAATGGATCCGAAGAGGCAAAGAAACTAATTTTAACACTTCCAATTTTTAATACCACATATTGGAATTCCAAAATTTCCGAAAATCCCGAATCTACAATTATTCAACTTTCAGAATTTTGGGACGACATGCCAGATGAGGTTAAAAATTCAATTCAACTCCCTTCAAATTTGAGAGATGATTTCGAGAACTTGTTGGATCTGGTGAGAGCTGGGATCATGTGAAATATAAAGATATATAAATAAAAAAATTAAATTTCAACATGTCTCAAATAAGAAATTTTTCTTTGTTTAGGGAGTCAGAAACATCAACACCGGATGAAGGAGATAAACTTTCGAATCTTTCAAACCTTGGGATCTTTCCTCCCTCCTGGACTTGGGAAGAAATTAAGAAAGCTTACAAAGAATTAATAGAAGAAATCGAATGGGATGATTTAATAGAATTCGATTATGATAATGTCGATTGGTCAGATGATGTACAAACTCATACATACGGAAATCAAATTACATTTGAAATTGAAGCCAAACCAAGTAATGGAAATTTATCAATTGATTTAAATGAAAGTGGTTTTTACAATCTTTTTGAGGAAAAGTTGAATGATACTGATTCAGAAGCTAGGATTGGTGGAGAATCATGGGGATTCGAATCAATCAAGAGATCTTTCGAGGAGGCAGGTTGGGATGAACTTGTTAAGAAAAATATTTCAGAATTTCAGGAATCGGAGGATTGTTGGATTGACATAACTTCTGAACACAGATATTGGACGGATGGAAATTGCGAAGTTACATTTGAATTTGAAATGAATGTGGACTATGATGAGGTAAAAAATGTAATAATTGACTCGGCATCTGATTTTTTGGATGACGTAGAATATGAATTGAAAAAAAAGTAATATGGAATCAAAAACCTTCAAATCTTTCCTAGAAAGCGAAAACTCTAAATATTCAGATGAAGAAATTTTGGGTGCGATAAAATCATTAGAGGATCTCGGTATTTTAGAAAGAACTTGGACCGAGGAAGAAATTAAGTCTTCTTTAGAAGGTTTAGAGTGGATGAAGAATATTACTTATGAATTTGGATTCGAATCAATAAGCTGGGATAAAAAAACAACCGCTATAGATGGAACTCAAATTACTTTGTCCCCCGTGTGTACTGGATTAGTTAGAGTTAATTTTAATTCGGAATCTCTAAAAACAGATCTCATAAAAACTTTAGAATCTCTCCCCAGAAGAATGAAAGAGGGAAAATATGATCTTGAAAAAATTATTGATGCATTTGATTCGGTTCGATGGAGAAGAGAAATTGATGTAAATATGGATCCTGTCAATGACAATCTCTCACACTTTGTTAATTGGAAATTTGAAACAAAAGAAATTGATACAAATCCACCTAAAATTCAAATTTCAGCCGAAGTTGATTTGGATACAGACGATCCGCCTATGAGTTTGAAAGATTTAGATCCAGTGAATAAGGTAATGGAAAACTTGTAAATTCCTAATATCTTCTAGAAGGTCTCCCTCTCATTTGAGAAATCCTTTTTTCTATTTTGCTTTTCTCATCTTGGTATATGGCTAGAATTTCTGCGGTTTGTTTGTTGTAATGATTTGCTGCTTTATTTATAACAGTTGCTAAATCCATCATCCACTTTTCGCTTCCTGGTTGGGTTTTGAAACGACTTGAACCTGGAGTTCTTTTCAATTGATCAATTGTTTCTTGAACATAATTGTAAATGTTCTTTCTTTCCAATGGGTCTTGGATCTTTTTCTTCCTTAGTATTCTTGGGAGTTGTTTGTTTTTTACCAGACGGCCAACTACTGTAATTATTTCTTCTGGATCATAATTTTTGAGTAAATCAAAAACCTCAATTCTTTTTTGATCTATATCTCTGTTTGCAAACGAATAATTTCCATCGATCATGGAACCAAATTTGTTTTTGTCAAACAAGAAAGTATCCAAACTTTCATAATTTAAAGCTATTGCCATATCCAAATCCGAAATGTATTCTTCTTTACCCCCCCTTTTGTATTGGTCAATCCCCGGAATTTCTTCCACATAATGTGTTTGATTGTACTCATCATAAGCCCGAAGATAAGCCCCAAATAATTGTTCATCTTCTATAACTTGATTTAATTTGGTTAGTGCTGCTCTTTCTCCACTTCTAAGTTGGTATGCGGAGGGCATTCTCCCGAAAAGTGGATCATTTTCACTTGAATAATCCTCGTTCAAAGAATGTGAAAATTGTAAAATTGAGTCGAATGATTCCAAAATGATATCAGAGATATCACGAGGGACCTTTTTAGATAGGGTATTTTCGGAATTGAAATTTTCGTAAATTTTAATGTATTTCATAAATTTTTGTGTAAATTTCGAATTATATATCCAATTCTGTTTTATATTTACACATTAAACATCGAACACATGAAAATTTCCTTGTCATCTTTTGAGTGGTCTTTGGATCCAGCAGATTCTTCGATTATTCACACTTCGGAATCTCAAATTCCATTTGACACCGATTATGTTATCCAATCTCCAAAAACTGGAATTGAAAAAAATTTCAAATTTTCACACTCAACTGGTCCCGAGTTCGATCCAGAAACAAAATGGATTTATTATGCTGGATCTAAATTGGGGGGTGATTTTTTCACATTGATTGTTCACAATGATAAGGATATTACCAAATCTCGTGCCCAATCCTACCTATCGGCCAAACTGGGAAAATAGGTTTTTATAAAATTTGAATCCCCTTTTTTCGATGGGGATTTGATTTGTTCTTTCTTAAAATAAAAGATCCTAGATATATATTCTGTCTTTAAGACAGGCAAATGGATCCAGAAAAAAAGATAGAATTGATCAAATGGTTCCTTGGATCATTTGTCTTGGTTATTATCACCACCATCATTTCATTTCACTTTCAGGACAGACAACAATCTTTATCCGAAGTCACTTTTTACGACAAATATGCGACTGAGCTAATTGTTTTAAATCCGGATGTTGCCAAAAGAAGACTCCTTGCCCAATATTTTGCCCACGTAACACCCAATTCGAAGGTCAGGGAACAGTGGATGTCTTATTATAAAATTGTTAATGAAGAATGGATCAAAGCTGGAAATGATTCAATTTTTTATCCTGGATCACAGTTACAATCTGACTCTTCAGTTTCTTACGAAGAACATCCTAGAGATAATGTAGAATCCGATTTGGAATTCGTCCTGCCTGGAACCAAATATGAATCTGCATCAGAACTGGAGAGGTTAGGATGGGAAGCTCTATTGGAAGGAAAAAAAGAAGACGCCCTCTCTTATTTTCGAAGATGTGAAAGAGTTTATCCGGGGTTTCATTCCATTTGGGAGGTCATAAATCTATTAGAATCCCGTGGCGATCTTTCTTTGGAAGAGATGAAATCGGATTTGAAAAAATTGACTTGGAAACTTCCAATCGATTTAAAAAGAAGAGTGGAGTCCATGTGAATTTTGTTTGCCTTAGATATATAAAGAATGTCATTTAGCCTATACAGATTTTTAGATTTTGTTCGAAAAAAAATTTTCGAAGCTAATTCTTCCCAAAAATCTTCTAGTACAACTCCATTTCAAATACAAAATTAGAAGATGAAGATTTTAAAACGGCATTTCAAAATTTGAAATCAAACTTTGATAAGTTCAGAAAAAAAAGTGGATCTGATTTTAAAATAATGAATTTAGCAATGAAGAAAAAAATTGAATCTTTACAAGAGAGGAAAACAAACATTTTGTCTTTTCATGAATTTTTGGCCGAAAAAAGAGGGTCTAAAAGTGGAAAAGATCCCTGTTGGTCGGGTTACCGGCAGGTGGGAACAAAAACCAAAAACGGAAGATTAGTGCCCAATTGTGTGCCAATAGGAAAGTCTAAAACTTCTTTGAAGGAAAATGATGAGATCGAGGTCATGATTTCAGGATTCGAGGATCTTGGAATTAATGAAAAGCCCAAGGTTTGGTTCATAGACTGGGAGTCTAATGTAGATGGTAGATGTAGGAATTTATGGATTGTTGAGGGCTACACTAGGCCCAAAGTCATTTCGAAAATTGCAGAAGTTTTGGGTTTAGAAGATGGACTGGATCAGGAGGATTGGGAAAATTTTTTGAATCTCGTAAAAGAGGACAAACACGGAATCTGGGGAGAATTGGTTCAATCAGTTCAAGAGTCAAATTATAGAGAAGATGAAGAAAACCTTTTGGGAGTTCATGTGATGGATCATCCTAAACCTTCGGCTATTCATTTAGAGCCCAGATCTTTAACTTTATATGGGGATTACAATTCATCCTCCGAAAATGCCAGACTGGTCAGGGAAGCCGATCAAAATTTGAAATCTTGGTTTGGTTTGAGTTTGGGCTCTATAGAAGGACTGAAATCCGATCATTGGATATAAAAAAGAATGTGGAAAATTGTATATTCACCAAGACACGTTTCAATTGGAGTTCTTTACAAAATAACTAAATTAATCAAAAATAAATAAAATGAAAACAATGAAAACAATGAAAACACTATTCCTAATTCTCGGAATTATTTTTACAATTTATTCCTGTACAAAAGAAGAAACAATAACACCGGTCGATTTCCCAAAAAATTTGAAAGTCGAAAATTTCAAATTTCCTGAGGACTCCCTTCAAATAATGAGTTGGGTGGAGAATCAAGACACACAAAAAATAGTTGCACATGCATGGGGTATTTGGGCGGGGTTAACTGAACCAACAAATCAAAAATTCAATGGACAAACATTATTGGTTTTTGAAACTTGGATGGGAGTACAAGAACTTGCTGCTTTGTCTGCCAATAGACAAGTTGCGGACAAAAACATCATTCGAAAAAATAGAACACATTTAAATCCGCCAAAACAATTTGGTCACGGATTTTTATTGACCGGGGAAAAACATATTGTTGATAGTAATTTTTCGGTTTTAGAAACAGTTTCTTATGACCCAACTGCGGCAAAATTTGTTACTGAGAATTTACTTTTTAATCAATCAAAACTAAATACGTTCAAAGTAAAGGAGAAAGTAGGTAAAGTTCCTGAATTTCCAAACACTTCAATTACAATTAAACCCACATATTACGCGGGGGTGCCTGATAAAAATGGTTATATCAGAGTTCCCGTTTGGACGGAACCACGTGTGCCTGGTGCTTACAAATACACTGAATGGAATGAATGGGTTTTTGTTGACATAAAAAATAAACAAGAAGAAGGTAAAGTAATTTACCCCACAAAAAACCCAACACCATCAAGTGGTGATATGTATTGGTCAACGTGTAATTTAAATGAATTCATTCATTATAAAATCGATAGGGTCGGTGCCGATTATTTAAATAATCATCAAGACGTAGGAACTTTACCTAGTAGACAATTTATTCAGGGGGATTATGTGTTATTGGTTGCGATGCATGTTACAACCAAAGAATTTAAAAATTGGACATGGCAAACTTTCTTTTGGACACCCGATGTTGAAAACCCACCATTTCCTAGCTCCTACTTTGAGGCTAGTTTAATGCCGGTCGAATTAAAGGGTGCCGCGTCACACTATGCCGTTAGTGTTGCATATGCGATGGTTTGGCCAAACCAACCAATAACGGGGGGTACGGATAAAGACGCCATACCAATTATATCATTTAATCCGTATTTAGAAGGTGGATTTGGGCCAAAAGTTTTCAGTCTACCTAATAAATTTAGACCAGACTTTGTTTATGGAATGCAAACTAATTGTATGTCTTGTCATGCCTTGTCAACAATGACAGGTAAAAATGGATACACAACCAATCAATACATTGATATGATGGATACTACGTTATTTAAAAATGATGTAAAATTAGATTTTACGTGGTCCATACAAGGTAATATTAATTCAGACAAATAGAGTAACCAATTTTTAGGCAATATCGGGATGGTTTGTATAGTGTTTTTAAAGAAATAAATAATACCAACGCCGAATTGAAGAGAAAATATGGCATTTGATTGGAAAATTTATATTGAATAATAAAATTGAAAATGGCACTAAAAAAATTTTTTCTAATTTTGTGATATATAAATCATGTTATTTAATTTACTTAAATTTTTGGACTTTACCCCAGAAATAATTTCAGAGAATTTTGTTACCCGGAATGGTTTCGAATTCACCGACCATTACGAAGAAAGAACAGATCCACATAAAAAAAAATCTAGATTTCGAGAAAATTCTGAAGAAGGTTTCGAACTAGGTTCTAAATTCTTTAATAAAGATAACGCAATTATTCGAGGAATAGAATTGCAACAATTGAATAAAAAACCAAAAATTCCATCGCAAGATTATGAAAAGCATCCACTTTATGCTAGGGATAATGTGAATTTTTTTAGAAGTTTAGGGTACCTCGAGCTTCCTAATATTTTAAGGGATTTGGCAAATAGTGATAAACTTCGAAATTACATGGATGATCTGAAAAAAGATGGATTTTTAGACAATACTGCATGGGCAATGTTTCTTGGATCTGTTTGTTTGACAAAACCGTCTATGACACAAGAAAAATTTTATTTGGATTTCAAGCCTTACACTAAAAATACCGGAACTAAAAACCCAACTTTGAGAGCGGGATCTCTATGGGGGGTAGGAGACAATAACGAAGCAAAAACTGTAAAGTTTTTTTTTAGCGGAGAAAATGGAAGTTTTGACCATGATAATTTAATAAGACAAAAAATTAAAAACCACTATAAAAATTTAGGGGAGGGAAAAAAAATTTCCTTATTTTATCCATATGGGAAAAATTTTACAGTAAAAATTAATTTAGATTTGGAAGGCAAGGAAGAAATTAGAAATGACATAAAAAATCAAATTCAAAGTTCTGTACCTGGTGAACCATCTATTCCCTATGTTAATATGATGAAGATTTTAAATAATCAAAATTCAATAAACAAACAAAATTTTAAAACAACAATGCAAGAAAATTCAAAAAATTTCGAAACACAGAAAACAAACATTTTGTCTTTTTCTGAATTTTTGGCCGAAAAAAAGATTTCAAATAGGGGAAATAATCCATGTTGGCCCGGTTATCGACAGGTCGGTTTAAAGAAAAAAAATGGAAGATCGGTTCCTAATTGCGTTCCCGTAAAAAAATAAGTTGGATCGTGGTTTAAAGTAAACCAGAATTGCCTTACTGGCGTAAGATTTTAATGTTCATGGAATTTGTAGGTGTCAATATAAAAATTGTTTCTACTAAAAGTTTTTCTAATAAAAAAATATATACTTTTGAAAAAAATTGTCATGGAAAGAAAAATTTTAAGTTTTGATGACTTCTTAGTAGAATCAACAATCAGCAGGCCAAATTACTGGGAGGTGAACCACCCCGACAAATGGCAGGCATTGCAAGATCTGGGTTTTATAGATGTCACAACAGATAGAATGAAGAAAATGGGGAACAATGTAATTTTAAAAAACGACGAAATTCCTTTGTATCCTTCCGGAATCGTTTACCAAGATTCTGGCTACTTAAGAGATAAGTCAAAAAATTCTGGATTCATCCAATCAGGAAAGAATTGGATCCAGGCTGCCGATTATCTAATAGAAAAATTTGGATTACTCAAGAATAATTGTCCAGACGGAGTTCCTCTTCAATTTGTATGTTTTCTTCTTGACTTGACCGATATGAAAGTTCCGAAAAAAAACACATTCAAAAAGTTAGTTTTCAATGTACAAAATAGAACAGTTTCTATTTTTTCTTCATTCAATATGCCGATTAATTCAATTGAAGAATTTTTAACTTATGGTTACACTTTAGATTATGTAAAAAATTTCCATCTTTTTGGTATGGGAAATCAATCATATTTATTAACAAAAGAAAAATGTGATTCAATTTTTCCTAAAAGTTGTGATCAATTCGTTCTTAGAAATGGTTTCATTTTTTCTCCGGATTGTAGAAATGTCCATTTATTTCCCTCATTCAATAAAGATGCGGCAGTGGTGATAGATGGAGGAATCAATAATTTAAATTGTTTGAGTTCAGATCAACCACAAAAAATTGAAGGTTTAATTTTTATTTGTCCGGATTTAAATTCTTTAAGCGGTTTGACAATTAGTGACGCCGAGCGAGTAAATATAGGTGAAACGATGATTTACAACAGAGAAGGATTAATTTTTCCAGATAAGTATAAAGAATCGGGTATACAAACTACCGGATGGGATTACGAAAATTGGTTTAAAGTTTTATCAGAGGGTACACCAAAACAAAGAAAATTAATTTCGACTTTGCCGTTTCTTAATGCAGATTACTTTAATGAAGAAATAAAAAAAGATTTCCGAAAAGTGTTATTTATGTTGGGAGATTTATGGGATATTCCTGAATTTTCCGAAATTCAAAAAGGAATAAATTTAAATGACGATCAAAGAGAACAAATTGAAGATATTTCATTTTTAACAAAATCCGGGATCATATAAAAAAAGCCCGGAATCCCGGGCTTCGTTCTGTATTTTTTTTAGATTATTTTTTAATCCAAACAGACCAAATCGTTCCTAATAAGGTTGCAACTGCACCAGAGATTTGCTGTAAAGAAGCTTCATCAATGTAGCCTTTTGCAATTAGAATTCCGCCACCGAAAGTTAAAATGTGACGTAGAATTCCCTGTAATTGTTGTAAATTTAGTTTCATATTATTTCTTTTTATTTGGTGAAGATTTTACCGGAGCTACTTTTGCAGGAGCTGGTTTTGCTGGGGCAGCAGCTTTTACAGCTGGTTTAGAATTTGATTTACTGTTGTTCATAAATAAAATTTTTTCATTTATATATCTTCAATCAATTTTCATTTTTTTGATTATTCTCTTGTATTTTTTTTAGGGTTTGTAAAAGATCTTGGGGTTTGAAATCTTTGAATTTCTGGAGAAACTGGGGCTGTTCTTTTTTGTGTTGGGGTATAGGTTGGTCTTGTGGATGCCCCGGGAATATGTTTTGGTCTAAATTCTTCAGGTGTATCAGTTTTTTTATAATAACCCCTAAAATTCGGGGTGTATGTTCTTGGAGTAGAATAAACATTTCTAGGTTTTATCGATGGTTTTTCTTTTTTTGAAAAATCGTACCCCCTGTAATTTTCAAAAAATGGATTTCTCGAACCCATTGATTTTTCTTTGTTAATTTTTTCTTGGAAATCGGGGTTTGATTTTATTGGGAATTTGGTTTCTCTTGTTTCTCTTTTAGAAAAATTTCGATTAATTGGGTTAGTACTGTCAGAATTTATTCTGGGAGAATAATTATTCGATCGCCCCGGGCTAACTCCCGGTCTCCGATAAATTGGGGAATTTAATGAACTAATTCTTGGACCTGCCCTATACCATCCATAGTTCTGAATCGTAAAATACGAATTAAATCTATGTGTGTATCTCCAATCCCTTTCCCATAAAAAAGGATGAGGACGAAATCCCCAATAATGGAAGTTCCAATTTAATTCCCAATAAGGATTCCAGATAGAATATCGATTCCATGGATTAACATTATAAAATGAATTGTACCCAGGAAAAACGTATCTTAAGTTCCAGGTGTACCAATAATAGGAGGGATAAAAAAGGGAGGGATAAATTCTATAAAGGTCTATTCTGGGGAATGACATTTCTTGTGGTGAGATTTGGGAAAATTCCAAATTTTGATTTTCTCCCTTTCCACGATCCATTGATCCTTGTATCATCTCTGGTTCCCAATATGAAACACTGCCTTTTGGGTAGCTGGAACAAGAACATGCCCAGATTAAAATACAGAAAAGAAAAATTTTTGTTTTCATGTTTTATAAACCTATTAATGAATCTAGATTTTTGATTAATTCGTAACTTTCTTTCTGTCTTGGGGTTAAATTTTTTTCGATGAATTCATTTATTAGGGGGTAATCAGAAATTTTGGATAAATCCATCAATGTTCCCATCTCTCTTTCCAAAAGTTCTTTTTTTAGAAATTCTGGTGTTATCAATTCTAAAATTAAATTTTTTTGATTTGTTGGATTTTCATCTTCTTGTAAAAATTCAGTCCATCCCCCCAACCCCCACTTCCCTTTTTTTATATTTATATCATGGAAAAGAAATTCACCTGTGATAATTTCTGGAGCTCCTTCAAAAGAATTCAGTGGATTATAAGAACAAATGAAGTCGCCATCAATTATTTTAGGAGCACCAATCAAATTTTTTAAATTACAGTGGCTTACAATATAATCTTTGCCAACTTCTTCTGGCCCCCCTTCTAAACTTTCCAAATTATCACATTCATAGCAGAAAAATGCTCCACCAACTTTTGTGGTACAATTTTTCAAAGTCACCATTTTATTTTTTTTTAAATACAAACTTCCTCCCATTCCAACTCCAACAGTTCTCGGAAGTACACCAGCATCGGTTATTTCAACTTCTGATAAGTCACAATAATTTCTAACCGTTCCAAATTTTATTCCTTCCGGAATTGGAATTGACTTAAATTCTCTTTTGATTTCAATTGAATTGGCATCTATTCTTCCAGTATAATAATTAAATTTCCATGAATTGCAATTATTATTCAGAAAATGTAATTGATCTTTATTTGGTTCGAAATTAAAACTTTTAACCCCAAAAGACTCAAAAGTTTTAAAATTTTTAATTGTCCTCATGAGATATATATTCAAATAATAAAAATAAAATGGAAAACATTCAAAAATACGAGTCTTATTCTATCAAAGAATCTACTCATGCTTCTTACGAAAATTTTCCAAAGAAATTTAGAGACGAGCTTACTAGACCAGGGAAAGAAAGATTTCAAAAAATGAATCAGCAGGAAATTTATGATTTATTGCCGATTTTGCTAAGAATTGACCATCTTTGTAAGAATCACAATTATAATTGGTCGGATTTAGCAAAAATGGGAGGTATTTCTAAGTTTTCCAACATGAAATCAGGAGAAATATCGAAAATTTTGGGGGGATGGTACCTTTTTCTAATAGATAAAATTCTGTTCAGAGATTTGGACGATTCAATCGACCCAATATGGGACGTCCCTCGTATTCCAAGTGATCCCCCAAGTTTATACCAGTATTATTAAAGAAAAAAATTAATGGAACATCTTGCCAATTTTTTACTTTTCGAAAAAGTTATACTACGGGGGGATAACATGAAAGAAAGAGCTGAAATTCTGAGGAAAATCATAAGGGGAAAATTAGAGCCCGAAAATGTTATAAACAAAGAAAAATTTGATTTTGAGAAGTGGTCTCAAACGATCAAAGAGCTGAAAACTATCTATTTAAAGAAAAAATTTACAATCACCGATTCATTAAATTTGCTTTATGTAGAACCCTCTTATCTCCCCGCCTACATTAAATTTGAAAAACCTAAGCCGAAAAAGAAATCCAAAGAAAAAGAGAAAGAAAAAACAAAAGAAAAGGAGTGAAACGTTATAATTTGGGTAAATTTCAATTTTTTTAATAATATGTGAAACATAAAATTCTAATACCGATAAAAAAGGTGTTTAAAATCAATTTTATGTCAAACACAACCAAAAAACCGCAGGCGTCCTACCAGGACAAAATGAATGTCATCCACAGCAAAAGCAGAAGGGGTGACCAAAAAAGAATTTCCGAGATGACCGGTTATTCTGCCTCCTACGTGTCTGAAGTTTTGTCGGCTCGGTACAACAACGATGAAATCGTTAACTGCGCCTACAAAATTATGAGACCCCGGAAGTAATCCACTTCCAATCAAAGCCCCACTCCGGTGGGGCTTTTTTTTTCTAAATTAGAATATTCATGGAGATAATCTTAAAAAAAGACCGAACCAATTATTTAAAATCACATATTAAAAAACTTAAGACCGGAAGGGGGGTAGTTTTGCAGGCCGGAGATGGTAAATCGTCCAAAGAAATCTTGTCTTGCTGGCCAGGAACATTGTTTTTAATCGATTCTTGGTCAGACTCGGAAGGATCGGAAACTGGGATTTCCGGGGTTTCAAAAGAGACAATTTTGCTTCAGGCCTTGGACAGAATTAAGCTATATGGAGATCGAGCGATTTTGACCAGGACCAGCACCGAAAAAGCAGGAGATTTATTTGGATCATCTAGTCTTGATTTTGTTTTTCTTCAGAACATCACGACCTATGACGAGGTTAAACTTATCATCAAAACTTGGTTGCCGAAAATTAAACCCGGCGGCACTCTCGGAGGTTACGGTTTTTTGAATTCCACTTTAGAAAATTCAGGAAAGGAAAATGGTAATAATCGAATGATTTGGGACGAGGATGGAGTATTTCTGGGTCACTTCGGGGTTAACCGGGCGGTAAGAGAAACTGTTGGTCTTAGATTCAACATTAACATAACCTCCGAAGAGGTAGGATCATGGTTTGTTACTCCTGAGTAGGGGTTTCCTGATCGTTTGTTCCATTTGTTTTTTTTTCCTTTTGGATCTCGGCAAGAATGTAACCAGAAATAGCGAACTCAATCCCAGCCCAAAGTGCTATGTCAGAAGAAGTGGCCTCAGAGTGATTTTCGATCAACCAATAAATCATCCCCCATTGTCCTATGATGAAGGCTATGGAAGATTCTAACCTTTTTTTGGAGAAAAAAGATGATTTCGAGGTGTAAATACCCAATAATTCTTTCCCAAGCCAGTACATCCTATCCTTCCAAAATTTAATTTTACTTTCCATCATTTCATTTTTAAATATATATCACATTGAGTGGTTCAATATATAGAAGATGAAAAGAATTCTAAAATTTTCTACCTTCGAATCTGAAAATAGTCTACCTTTGAATCAGGAGCAATTGTATTTCCTAAATAATTATGCAGAACATTGGAAAATTAATACAACAACAGGAAAAATAGATGCATATAGTGTCCAAGTCAAGGGTGAACCAGTAAAAATACCTGAGGGGTTGTATTTCGGAAAAATCGATTTTTCTTTCGATTTAACAAAATGTGATATTTCCTCCTGGGAAGGATTTCCAGATGAATTAGAATTTGGCTCTTTAATCGTATCCAGAAACAATTTTTCTGGTTTCGATGGATGTCCTTCAAAAATTGGAGGATCTCTCAGGATATGGGCGAATCGTAATTTAACTAGTTTGGTCGGATGTCCAACAGAAATTGGTGAAGATCTAGATGTTTCTCATTGTTCTCTCAAAAATTTGGTGGGATCTCCTCCCGTAATCAATGGAAGTTTTTCTTGTGAGGACAACCCCCTAGAAAGCTTGTGGGGAGCTCCTGAAATTATTATGGGCAAGTTTGATTGTGGTGAATTTGTATTAGATGGGGAGGAATGGAACATGGATGGATGGGTGAAAATCTTACAAACTGGATCCGAAAAAGCAAAGAAATTGATCCTAACACTTCCAATTTTTAATCCCAACTTCTGGAATTCCAAAATTTATGAAAATCCGGAATCAACCATTCTCGAACTTTCAAAATTTTGGGATGACATGCCAGATGAGGTTAAAAATTTAATTCGAATCCCTTCTGAACTGAGGGAAGATTTCGACAACTTGCTGGAGCTGGTTAGATCCGGGATCATGTGAAATCTCGAAATATATAAATCATGAGACATCTCGTTGCCTTCCGGGTTTATGAATCCCAAACCACTTCTGGTTTGACCCCAGAGCAGGAGGCTTTCCTGAATCGTTACACAAAAGGAACCTGGAGCGTGAATCCAACAACAGGTCTTGTTGACATTCAGGGGAGTTTTGATTTTTTTGGTAGTGGAGAAAAAAGTTTTTTTGGAGTCAAATTCGGAAATGTCACTGGGAATTTTTCTTGTATCGGCAACAAACTCCAATCCCTGGAAGGAGCACCGAAAAAGGTCGATGGGAATTTCGATTGCAACCAGAACAAACTACAATCCCTTGAAGGAGCACCACAGGAAGTTGGCGGGAATTTTTATTGTCACAAAAACAAACTCCAATCCCTGGAAGGAGCACCACAGAAAGTTGATGGAAATTTTGATTGTTCCTCCAACTTAATTCAATCCCTGGTAGGAGCACCACGGGAAGTTGGCGGTGATTTTTTTTGTCACTTCAACCAAATACAATCCCTCGAAGGAGCACCACAAAAAGTTGATGGGGGTTTTTTTTGTGAATACAACGAACTTCGATCCCTAACAGGAGCACCTCAAAAACTTGGTGGGAGTTTTAGTTGTTCCTACAACCCACTCCAATCCCTGGAAGGAGCACCACTGGAAGGAAAGGGTTCATTTGAATGTAACCAATTCCGTTTAATGAAGGGAGAATGGAACATGGAAGTATTGGCAAAAATCTTAGAATATAAAAAACTTAGCCAAAGTGCAATGGCACTAATTCTAACACTTCCAATTTTAAATCCAACCTATTGGAACTCCAAGATTTCTGAAAATCCCGAATCAACCATTCTTCAACTTTCGAAATATTGGGACGATATGCCAGAAGAAATTAGAAATTCAATTCAAATCCCTTTGAATTTGAGAGATGATTTCGAGAACTTGTTAGAGCTGGTGAGATCCGGGATCATGTGAAATACGGGAATATATAAATCATGAGACATCTCGTTCCTTTTCGGATTTACGAATCCCAAACCCCTTCTGGTTTGACCAAAAAACAGGAGGCTTTTCTAAACCGTTACACAAAAGGAACCTGGAAAGTAAATTCAACAACAGGTCTTGTTGACATTCTGGGGAGTTTTAATTTCGTTAATAAAGGAGAAAAAAGTTTTTTTGGAGTCAAATTCGGAAATGTCACTGGGAATTTTTCTTGTATCGGCAACAAACTCCAATCCCTGGAAGGAGCACCGAAAAAGGTCGATGGGAATTTCGATTGTAACCAGAACAAACTACAATCCCTTGAAGGATCACCACAGGAAGTTGGCGGTTATTTTAATTGTACCGGCAACCAACTACAATCCCTGGAAGGAGCACCGAAGAAAGTTAATGGGAATTTTTATTGTGTCTACAACAATCTCCAATCCCTGGAAGGAGCACCAAAAGAAATAGGTGGTAA
>Ga0194116_10001511_pt1 | contig 32934 bp, 30 predicted proteins | sample TA2MahsurfametaG_4_FD_148617 | JGI IMG/M metagenome (GOLD analysis project Ga0194116, IMG submission 148617) | Freshwater microbial communities from Lake Tanganyika, Tanzania - TA2015008 Mahale S9 surface | ecosystem: Environmental > Aquatic > Freshwater > Lake | place: Tanzania: Lake... | reverse complement strand
TATTTTCTCTGCTGTAAAATCGGCCTGTATCAGTTCCGGCACTGCCGGTTTGTTCAGAATTAAATTCACCAAAGAAATGTACGGCACCTTAATCACCCGCTTGCCGATGGCATACGTGAGCGCAGCCACCCGGTAACAAACCACCTGCGGCACGTTTAACAACGCTGTTTCCAGTGTGGCTGTTCCGCTGGTTACCACCGCAACTGTGCTACCGGAGAGCACTTCGTAGGTTTTGCCCTGGCACAACTCCATATTGGGTAATAAAGCGTATCGATCGTAAAACGAACGGTCAAAGCAGGGCGCTACTGCCACCCTGAATTTCCAGTCGGGTTTAAGTGCGGCCAATTCCAACATTACTGGCATGGTATTGTCAATTTCATTGGCCCTGCTGCCTGGCAATAAAGCAATATTTATATTATTACCAGTATTTTGCGATTTAGATTTCTGTATTTGATAAAAAGCCGCTATTTCATCCATCACCGGATTGCCTACATAGATTGCATTTACCCCATGCTTTTTGAAAAACTCTATTTCAAACGGTAATATAGAATACAATGCATCTACATTTTCGCGGATGCCCTTTACACGCCCTGTATTCCAGGCCCATACCTTGGGTGCAATGTAGTAATGTACCGGAATGCCCTTTTTATGGGCAAATTTGGCCATAGGCATATTAAATCCTGGATTGTCTATAAGCACCAGCAAATCGGGCTTCCAGACACGTATATCTTTTTTGGCTTTGCGCAAATGTCCTGAAATAGTACGGATATTTTTAATTACCTCCCACAAACCCATAAACGCCCGCTCGCGATAATGTGAAATAAGTTCGCCGCCGGCTTCCCGCATCAAATCACCACCCCAGCAACGAATATCGGCGTCAGCATCTATGGTCTTAATGGCCTTAATCAGATTGGCTCCGTGCACATCGCCGCTGGCCTCTCCCGCCACAAGGTAATATTTGCGGGCTCGGCTCATGTAAACCAGTTCAGGTCAATAATAATGGTCCACAATGCATTGAGACTGGTACCAATCAGCCAGCCCCGTCCAAAATTCATCAATTTGGGATTGCGCATAACCAGGAAGAAAATGCCAATGTTGGCGGCCACGCCCAACTGGTAATAGGTGTTGTAAAATCCTTCGCCATGCAATATCGCATAAATAATGGTTTGGAATTGTATCCCCTGCGCCATGGCAATCCAGCCTGCCACCAGCATAGGTAGCATGGAGGCAATGAGCAACCCGCTTACCAGTTGAATAACTCTATCCATTTAGATCCCATTTATTAATAGCACCAATGCGCTGATGATCCGTCAAATCAAACATGGTAGGCACCAAGGATACATAGCCGTTCTGCAAAGCCCATTCGTCGGTATTCTGTCCTTGGTCCATATTCACAAATTTACCGGTCATCCAGTAATATGTGCGCCCAAAAGGATCGGTGCGCTGATTAAAATCTTCTTTCCACTTGGCCTGGGCCTGACGGCAAACCTTAATGCCTTTGATAACGCCATCCTCCGGTTTGGGGATGTTCACGTTCAGCAGCGTGCCATAGGGCAAATCATTCTGTAGCACATTTTCAGCAATCTTTTTGATAAACGGTTTTGCAGGTGAAAAATCAGCCTCCCAGCTGTAATCGCAGAGCGAAAAGCCGATGGCTCTCATGCCATCAATAGCACCCTCCATGGCGGCACTCATGGTTCCGCTGTAAATCACATTGATGCTGCTGTTGGAACCGTGGTTGATGCCCGACACCATCAAATCCGGCTTGCGGGGCAATATTTTATCGATGGCGATTTTGACGCAATCAACGGGCGTGCCGCTGCACTGCCATGCCTCCACACCCTGAAAAAGTTCCACTTTGGTAAGACGTATGGGCTGATTGATGGTGATAGCATGCCCCATAGCACTCTGGGGTTTATCGGGGGCTACCACTATCACATCTCCCAGTTCCAGCATGGTTTCTACCAGTGCCGAAATGCCCGGAGATGTAATGCCGTCATCGTTGCTGATGAGTATCAGGGGTTTCGTCATACTGCAAAATTCGGGGATTTAGGTGGCAGAATTGATAACTTTCTGAAAGTTGTCAATTCTTCGCCAATGCCTGACAATCGCGTATATTTGCACCATGCAGGATAAATACGGTTTGCGCGGTGTTTCCAGCCAAAAAGAGGATGTGCACAACGCCATAAGCCACCTAGACAAAGGCCTATATCCAAAGGCATTCTGCAAAATCATTCCCGACCTGCTGGGCAATGACCCCGAATACTGCAACATCATGCACGCCGATGGTGCGGGCACCAAAAGCAGCCTGGCCTACCTCTACTGGCGCGAAACCGGCGACGTGAGCGTATGGAAAGGCATTGCGCAGGATGCCATTGTGATGAACACCGACGACCTGCTTTGTGTGGGCGTTACAGGTCCGTTCCTGCTCAACAGCAGTATTGGTCGCAACAAAAACCTTATTCCGGGTGAAGTGATCGCCGCCATCATCAATGGCACCGAGGATTTTTGTGCCAACATGCGCGATATGGGCATTGAAATCTACACCACCGGCGGCGAAACCGCTGATGTGGGTGATCTGGTGCGCACGGTTATTGTGGATTCTACAATAACCGCCAGGGCCAGACGCAGCGATATTATCAGCAACCACACAATCGCACCCGGACAGGTAATTGTGGGATTTGCATCCTACGGAAAAGCAACCTACGAAAACCAATACAACGGAGGTATGGGAAGTAATGGTCTCACCAGCGCCAGGCATGATGTTTTCAGCGCGAAGTACCGCGAAAAATATCCCGAAAGCTACGATACAGCCCTGCCTGAAAATGTAGTGTATTGCGGCAGTAAAAAGCTCACTGATGCAGTAGCAGGTAGTCCGCTGGATGCGGGCAAACTGGTGCTCTCACCCACCCGTACCTACGCACCGCTGCTGCAAAGCATACTGAAAGAACTGCGTCCGGCCGTGAAAGGCATGGTACACTGCAGTGGCGGCGGACAAACCAAGGTTTTGCACTTCACGGATAACCTGCACGTGGTAAAAAACAACCTGTTGCCCATTCCACCCCTGTTTCAAATGATTCAGGAAGAAAGCGGCACATCATGGGAAGAAATGTTTCGGGTATTCAATATAGGCCACCGCCTGGAAATTTACACCGACGAAAAATCGGCTGAAACTATGATGCAACTAGCAAAATCCTACGATATCGATAGCCGGCTTATCGGATACACCGATGCCTCTGCCTCCAAATCCCTCACCATTTCGGGTGAATGGGGTGAACTGAGGTATTGAATGCGGAGACGAACAATGGTGCGTCCTTACATCAACAGCACATAAGAAGGACAATGATCCGAATGTTTGGCATCCGCCAGAATATCCGCCCCTTTGAGGTGTTTTTTCAAGTTGTCTGTCACGCTTATATAATCAATGCGCCAGCCCTTATTATTCACCCTAGCATTGGCCCGAAAACTCCACCAGGTATAGCGGTACGGCTCGGGATGAAATTCTCGGAAGGTATCAATCATACCATTGCCAAACCATTTGTCCATCCAAGCCCGCTCTTCGGGTAGAAATCCCGTGGTGTTTTTATTACTCACCGGATCGTGAATGTCGATGGGCTTGTGGCAAATATTATAATCACCACAAACCACCAGTCCGGGCAAAGTTTTACGAAGTTCATTACAGTAATCATAAAAGAAATCCAGAAAGCGATATTTCACATCCTGCCTGTGGTCGCCGCTGGTGCCGCTTGGGAAATAGGCGGAGATTACACTAAAATCCTCGTAATCGGCATGAATCACACGGCCTTCATGGTCATACTCCTCCTGATCGCAGCCGTAATGCACATGTTTGGGTGCTTTTTTGCTGAATATAGCCACCCCGCTGTAGCCTTTTTTGATGGCCGAAAACCAATAGTGATGATACCCCAGCGATTCAATGGTAGCAATATCGGCCTGATCCTGCGTGGCCTTGATTTCCTGCAGGCATACCACATCAGGGTTTTCATCCTTTAAGAAATCAAAAAGGCCCTTGGAAGTCGCACTGCGTATACCATTCACGTTGTAGGTAAGGATTTTCATGGTGCAAAGGTAATATCCCCTAAACAGAGGTTTTAACATTGCACATTGAGAGGGGCAAAAACACTCAAAATTGCACATCAATCTGTGTATTTTATCATTTTATTGATAATCTATTTGTGCAATTAATCCCTGCATTCCATCAGCAACAGATGCCCGGTTTTGTATGAAATCTCCACAAAACCATCTTCAGCCACCTTGTTGCTGCTGCCGCTTCTACCGGGAAAATGCAACGACTCGTTTTGCAGGGCAAACGCAAGATTGGATGTATGAATTCCATCAGCCTCCATAACAGGTATGAGCGACAGCACCGTATCTTTCGGGTACCACTTTTTAAAGTTTTTGGGTAAATTGAAAATGCGCGAATGGTCATCAATGATGGTGAGTTCTATGCGGTCTGAATAAGCAGGTAATGTAGCCAGGTTATTGAAATGGTGATCGCTGCGGCGACCCGTGGCCCAGACAATATGCGCGGCCTGTTGGCCTTCGGCAATAAGAAACTCGATACCCTTTTGCAAATCCGTGAGCTCCTGATTGGGAGCATGCACAATACGCACACCCTGCAAGGCCGCATCAGAATCCCAGCCGCGCTCCACGGAATCAAAATCGCCCAGCACTGCATCCACTCTGATGTTCATGTCAATTACACGTTGCAGCGCACCATCCAGCACCAACACATACGGATTCCACTCCAACAATTGACCCAACAACTCCGAATCGCATTCAGCGCCATTGGCAATGATGAGCGCAGGTTCCTGTCCGTCGCGTACAAAGTGGTGGGAAGACACGACGCAAAATTAGGGATGAATCACACTTTCCGCATCCATAGTCCATTGATCGCATACCACCCGGGAAGTATCGAAAAACAGGCCCGCTGTCCCAATATTTTGTTGTATTTTCACGTTTTATTTTAATTATGTCAACCAAACCCCGCATTCTCTGGGCAGATGATGAAATTGACCTTCTGAAACCCCACGTTTTGTTTCTGGAAGGAAAAGGATATGAAATGGTAACCGTGAGCAGCGGCAGAGACGCCATTGAACAGGTGAAGCAAAAGGAATTTGATCTGGTTTTTTTAGATGAAAACATGCCCGGAATCTCCGGTCTGGATGCGCTTTCCAGCATCAAGCAAGATAAACCCAACCTGCCTGTGATTATGATTACCAAAAACGAGGAGGAGCATATCATGGAGGAGGCAATAGGTAGCAAAATCGCCGACTATCTTATCAAGCCTGTAAATCCTAACCAGATATTGCTTTCGGTAAAAAAGAACCTCGATGAAAAACGGCTGGTGACCCAACGCACCACACAAAGCTACCAAAAGGAATTCATGCATATTGGCATGGCAGTAAGCGAAAAAATGGCATTCCCCGAGTGGAAAGAAGTATATAAAAAACTGGTTTTCTGGGAAATAGAACTGAACGAAAGCGGCGAGGAGGGAATGAAGGAGGTATTTGAAACACAGAAAGCAGATGCCAACCGCAACTTCTGCCGCTATGTTTCCGATAATTATGTGGGTATGCTGAAAAGCACCGGTGAGGGAGGCCCCGTGATGAGCCACAACCTGTTCCGTCGTACCATTAATCCATTACTGGACGGCGATTTACCCGTATTTATGATACTGGTAGACAACCTCCGCTTTGATCAGTGGCGCGCTATTTCAGAAACACTGCAAAACGGGTTCCGCATAGACCAGGAAGACCTGTACCTCAGCATACTCCCCACCACAACGCAATACTGCCGCAATGCCATATTCAGCGGACTTTTGCCTTCCGAAATAGAAAAACGTTTTCCCAATAAATGGAGCAACGATGAAGATGAAGGCGGTAAAAACATGTTTGAAAAGGACTTTCTGGAAGACCTATTGAAAAGACTGAGAAGAGACATTAAATTCTCTTACCATAAAATCACAAACCTCGATGCGGGCAAAATTTTAGTGCACAACGTTCCCAACATGTTTCAAAACAAACTGAATGTGCTGGTGTATAACTTCGTTGACAATTTCAGTCATGCCCGCACAGACATCCACGTTGTGCGCGAACTCGCCGAAAACGAAACAGCATACCGCAATGTGATGGCCACCTGGTTTAAGCACAGTGCCTTGTGGGAAGCACTACAGCGCATATCCGAGAAACCCTGCCGGGTGGTAATTACCACAGATCATGGCAGTATTCGTGTAAAAGATCCCATCAAAATTGTAGGTGATAAAAATGTGAATACCAACCTGCGCTATAAACAGGGTAAAACCCTCACCTACAACCCCAAAGAAGTGATGGAAGTAAAAAAACCGCTGGATGCCTTTTTGCCCACACTCCATATGAGCAGTTCCTTTGTGTTTGCAAGGGAAAACGACTTTTTTGCATATCCGAACAATTACAATTACTACGTAAACCACTACCGCAATACGTTTCAGCACGGCGGAATCAGCCTGGAGGAAATGTGCTGTCCACTGATAACACTCAGCCCTAAAGCGTAATGAAACCAAACATCGGGCCACTGGGTGAAACCGAGATTTCAAAGGTGGTTGACTACATTACGAACCTTAAACCACAACCGCGCATTATCACATTCACCGGAAACCTGGGTGCAGGCAAAACCACATTGATTCGCGCTCTGCTCAAAGCAGCAAACAGCAGCGATGAAATAAGCAGCCCCACTTTTGGTATTGTAAACGAATACCACACCGGAAAGGGCCGGATGGTATGCCACACAGATTGGTACAGGACAAAAAGTGCAGAGGAATTGATGGATGCGGGTCTAATGGAATACATCCACAATGATGATTGCCTGATGCTTATTGAATGGCCCGAAGTTGGCGTGGCCTTACTGGATGGCGAAAACTGCCTTCATGTAAACATAGAACATCACAACCATAAGCGGCTTTACCGTTTTACAGACCGCCTGTCGTAAACCCTCCACAGGGTATCGCCTTGGTAAATATCTGTGGCAAATACCGGTAAATTATAGTTATCAAACTTGCCTTCGCGGTTAAGTACTAGCAATAAATCTGCACTATCAGCTGTACTCACTGATTGAATATTTTGAGAAAATTTATCTGCAAGAATATATTTATTCAACCATATAGTTTCGGTAAAGGTATATACTTTTTTATTTTGTGAATCAACATGGCATTTCTCCAATGCATCAAGGGTACTAATTCCCCAATAATCCATGCTGAATGAACCCGGTTTCCATATGTTTTTTAATGAATTAAAATACACATAATCGTGTTCTATGTTAAACAATAAAAAAACGGGCAGTAACGCAAATAAAATAACTATATTTTTTAATTGTATACGCGAAACATATGAATCAATAAAAAGACCCATTATAAACACAACGGGAATAAACATAAAATAAACATGTCTCCAACCGTTATAAAGCGTAGGCCTTTGAACCAGAAGATACAGGCTTGTGATTAAAAATAAAATAATTACGTATTGAATTAAAACAGAACCTTTGAACAGCTTTATAGACTTACACAATCCTGCAAGAAACAATACAATATGCACCAATGGGAGTGTAAGCAGCATCCATAAAAAAACATAATATGAAGGCACATTACTGGGTAGTATTAATTTCCCCGCAAGCATAGTCGGCGATGGCCAGGGATTATCACTTATATATCGTAATATACCGATAAAACTTTCACATGGGGATTTCCAAACGGCAGGATATGTGACATACCATGAAACTAAAAATATAAAAACACCCAAAAACAACGCGTAGATTCTCTTTAAATCATATTTGTAGTGCAGCAATATCCATAGTACCGGAATGAAATAAAAAATACCTGCTAACCTTACCGTGCTTGCCATGCCTGCCAGCATGCAGGCGGCCCAGGGGAATTCCACTTTTTGAATAGAACCGGCCAGTGCCCACAACACAAACACTCCCATACACAGAAAAAAAACATCCTTGGAATTGTAATGCGCTTCTGCAAACAAGCGTGGCCAGCACGCATAAGCTATCGCGGTAAACATAGCTGTAGCTTGATTTTGATAAAATTGCCGTCCAATCCGGTAAACTCCAAAAACCGACAATAAAAAGATGGAAAACAAGAGTGCCCTTCTCAGAAGAATTTTAGTTTGCATGGGCGATGTAAAAACGAGCTGCTCCAGCAAATAGGCCGGTGTTTCGAACAGTGGACCGAAATATTTATGTTGCTGCACATCTTCAAACTTGCCCCATCCTGCAATATAACGGGCGTTCTCTATCCCAATACTGCGCTGGGTTAGCTCGTCATAATGTACACCATAACGGTGTAAGGCGGCAAAACCCAAAACAGCATATAAAACAAAGAACCAGGCAAAAACCCCGGTTCCCTGTATATTAAAAATATGTTTAATAGCCTTTATCAAGCAAGTGCCGCTTTGGCTTCAGCATTCATATAGGCTTCCATAGGCAAACAGGCACACACCAGGTTTCTGTCGCCGTAGGTGTCGTTCACACGGGCCACAGAAGGCCAGAATTTCTTGGCGGCCACAAAGGGGGCAGGATAAGCGGCTTTTTCCCTACCATATTCATGCGACCATGTATCCGAGGCAATTTCATAAGCAGTGTGGGGTGCATTTTTCAGCACGTTGTCTTCCTTGTCGGCTGTCTCCTCTTCTACCTCGCGTATTTCTTCACGAATAGAGAGCATGGCATCGCAGAAACGATCCAGTTCTTGCTTGCTTTCGCTTTCGGTAGGCTCCACCATCAGCGTTCCTCCAACAGGGAATGAAACCGTGGGTGCGTGGAAACCATAATCCATCAGTCGCTTAGCAAAATCAGCGGCTTCAATATTTGCAGAAGTTTTAAACTTGCGGGTATCCAGTATCATTTCGTGGGCACAGAAACCATGCTCGCCACTATACAGCACCGGATATTCGGCTTCCAGACGTGCTTTCATATAGTTGGCATTCAGAATGGCCCATTCGGTAGCGTTGGTAAGACCTTTACCACCCATCATTTTGATGTAAGCATATGATATAAGCAGTATACTGGCACTGCCCCAGGGAGCGGCACTTACGGCATGCATAGCCTTTTCCCCACCGGTTTTAATAACGGTGTGACCCGGCAGGTAAGGTGCCAGATGCGCTGCAACACAAATCGGACCCATACCGGGTCCGCCACCGCCGTGCGGAATACAAAAGGTTTTGTGCAAATTCAGGTGGCAAACGTCCGCACCAATCATACCAGGACTGGTAAGCCCCACCTGTGCGTTCATATTGGCACCATCCATGTACACTTGTCCACCATACTGGTGAATCATTGCGGTAATATATTTTATGGCACTTTCAAACACCCCGTGAGTACTGGGATAGGTTACCATCAGGCAAGCTAGACGATCCTTGTATTGTTCGGCTTTGGCTTTCAGGTCGTTCAGGTCGATATTGCCGCTTTCATCACAGGCCGTAACCACTACTTCCATACCTGCCATAACAGCGCTTGCGGGATTGGTACCGTGGGCACTGCTGGGAATCAGCGCTATATTTCGGTGCGATTCTCCACAGTCCTTGAAATACTCGCGTATAACCATCAGTCCTGCGTATTCACCTTGCGAACCCGCGTTGGGCTGCAGGCTCATGGCCGCAAACCCTGTGATTTCGCACAAGTCGCGGTAAAGTTCGTCAATAATTTCTTTGTAACCCACGGTTTGGTTAGAAGGCGCAAATGGATGTAGCGCATTGAAGGCAGGCCAGGTTACCGGAATCATCTCGGAAGTGGCATTCAGCTTCATGGTACAGCTACCCAGCGAAATCATGCTGTGGCAAAGGCTAAGGTCTTTGCTTTCCAGACCGCGGATGTAGCGCAGCATTTCATGCTCAGACTGCAGGGTGTTGAAAACCTGATGCATCATATAGTTTGAGGTACGCTGAAGTGCAGCGGGAATACGGCTTTGGGCAGTATCGCCTAACTGAACGGCATTGCCACCAATGGATTTACTGAATAACTGCAACAGCGCATTGATATCTTCAGTAGTAGTGGTTTCGTCTGCAGAAACACCCACATGGGTAGCATCAAAATAACGCAGATTGATGCCTGCTGCCTCGGCATGCGACTTCAGGGTTTCAGCACTGGGAACTTCAATGTATAGCGTGTCGAAGAAATACTGGTTGAGCACTTTGTATAAACTACCTGTAGCCTCGATGCCTCGCGCCAGTTCGGATGCAAGGGCATGAACCCTGCAGGCAATCTTTTTCAGTCCGTCTGGGCCGTGATAACAGCCATACATACCGGCCATGATACTCAGCAGCACCTGCGCAGTGCAAATGTTGGAAGTAGCATTCTGGCGCTTGATATGCTGTTCGCGGGTTTGCAAAGCCATGCGGAGGGCGCGGTTCCCATTGCGGTCAATGCTCACACCGATAATACGGCCTGGCATCTGACGTTTGTACTCGTCTTTGGCGGCCATGTAAGCGGCATGCGGGCCACCATAGGCCATAGGAACACCAAAACGCTGGGTACTGCCCACCACGCAGTCGGCACCCATTTCGCCGGGAGGCGTTAAAACAGTAAGAGAAAGAATATCAGCAACAAAACAGGTTTTCACATTGTGTACCTTGCACTTTTGCACAAAATCACGGTAATCTTCAATACTCCCTTTATCGTTGGGGTATTGCACAACGGCACCGAAATAGGTAGTGTCGGGGCTATACGTTTTGTAATTTCCAAAAACAAGTTCCACACCAATAGGCTCTGAACGAGTAATAAGGATGTCTTGGGTTTGGGGGAAGATATCTTCATCCACAAAGAACTTCATTCCCTGCCCTTTGGGCGCCTGCTCCAGAAACATGTGTATGGCTTCAGCAGCCGCTGTTCCTTCATCCAGCAGGGATGCGTTGGCAATCTCCATACCTGTGAGGTCAATAATCATAGTCTGGTAATTGAGCAGCGCTTCGAGACGACCCTGTGCAATTTCAGCCTGATAGGGCGTATACTGCGTATACCATCCAGGATTCTCCATGATATTGCGGAGAATTACACCGGGAGTGTGGGTCCCGTAGTAACCCATTCCGATATAGTTCTTATAAATTTTATTCTTTGCTGCCTTGCCTTTAAGCATTTCCAGAAAGGCGGACTCGCTCATGGGCTCTCCGATATTGAGAGGCCTTGGCAGGCGAATACCGGCTGGAACGGTTTTGCTGATGAGGGTCTCAAGGGAATCTACCCCAATGGTTTTCAGCATTTCGGGTAGATCGGAAGGACGAGGACCAATGTGGCGATCCTCAAATTTCTCGGTGTAACGCGTGTTTAATTGCATAACTATGCAAAATTAACAAAAAATGAGGCTTGCTGTTTGGCAAAAAACAGCTTAAAGTCTGTTTTCATCCCTGAAACTGTAATAACCGGATGCACCGATAATTATGTGATCCAGCAGGGCTACATCCAATAGCTTGCAGGCATGTTCAATCTGTTTGGTGATTTTGACATCGGGATCACTGGGAATAATGTTTCCGCTGGGATGATTGTGGGCGATTATAATCCCGCAAGCCAGCCGCTCAAGTACCTTGCGCATCAAAATACGCACGTCAATCACGGTGCCTGCAATACCACCTTCACTGATTTTTTCAGAACCCATTATCCGATTGTTTTGATTAAGGTACAAAACCCAAAATACTTCAATGTTTAAATCTACCATGTGACCTCTTAAGTGGTCATAGGCTTCCCGGCTACCCGTAATTCTGGTTACTTTGGAAACATAGTGTTTTTTACGTGCGGCCAACTCCATTGCAGCCATAATGCTGATGGCTTTTGCATTACCAATACCAGGGACAGCGCACAAATCTTGAAGGCTGGCGCGGGCAAGAGAGTTTAAATCGCCGCCGTAGCGCGACAAAATTATTTTGCCCAGATCCAGGGCGCTGTGGTTGGGTGTTCCATGCCCAATAAGTATGGCCAGTAATTCGGCATCACTAAGATTCTGTCGGCCTTTGAGGGCCATTTTTTCACGCGGACGATCATCTTCGTTCCAAAGTTTAATAGGTAGAGATTCAAACATGTTGATAATTTTTTTGACAAAACAATGAGTAATTATTTTTCAAATGTATTACTTTTGAACCAGCAAAAACCAAAATTATTATCAAAAATTTTTAGTCAATTCGAAATCATGAGTGAACAAAATGAAAAAATGAAAGCCCTGAAAGCCACCATCGAGCGGCTGGAGAAAACCTACGGTAAGGGCGTTGTTATGAAAATGGACGACACCCGTTCCAACGCAGTAGATGTGGTATCTACAGGATCCTTCGGCCTTGACCTGGCAATGGGCGTGGGCGGTTTCCCCCGCGGGCGCATCATTGAAATCTACGGCCCTGAATCTTCGGGTAAAACCACCATTGCTATGCACACCATTGCAGAAGCACAGAAAAAAGGCGGTATCTGCGCCTTCGTAGATGCAGAACACGCATTTGATAAATCATATGCCGAAAAACTAGGCATCGATACGGCCAATCTACTTATTTCCCAGCCTGATGATGGAGAACAGGCACTGGAAATTGCCGATAACCTGATTCGCTCAGGCGCCATTGATGTGCTGGTGATTGACTCCGTAGCCGCCCTTGTTCCCCGTGCAGAAATTGAAGGCGATATGGGCGACAGTAAAGTGGGGTTGCAGGCCCGTCTAATGAGTCAGGCGCTGCGCAAACTCACCGGCACTATCAGTAAAACTGGTTGTGTAGCCATCTTCATCAACCAGTTGAGGGAAAAAATCGGTATCATGTTCGGCAACCCCGAAACCACCACCGGTGGTAATGCACTGAAGTTTTACGCCTCTATCCGTCTGGACATTCGTCGTATTGGCCAAATCAAGGATGGCGAGGATATCATCGGCAACCGCACCAAGGTAAAAGTGGCCAAAAACAAGGTAGCGCCTCCCTTCCGCGTGGTTGAATTTGATATCATGTACGGAAAAGGTATCAGTCGTGTGGGTGAGGTACTGGATATTGCCGTAGATGCCGGTATTGTGCAGAAAGGCGGAAGCTGGTTCAGCTTTGGCGGCACCAAACTCGGTCAGGGTCGCGATTCGGTGAAAGAACTGCTGGAGGACAACCCTGAACTTTTGCTGGAAATTGAAGGTAAAATCAAGGCGAAAAATGCCACCGGTGAAGAATTGGTGGCTGTTCAGCCCGGTGAAGCTTCTTAAGTAAGCCGAATGATACTGATTAATGGCAAAAAGACCGCTTCGGCAGTCTTTTTTTATGCCTTTTTCTGATACTGCTCCCCTCACATGGCCGGCTACACCACTTACAACATAAGCATGCGGATGTAGCGAAATGTGACGGACATAAATACCACAATGGCAATGCTGACTTTTGCATAATCAATAAGCCCAAGAATACACATTGCCGCACTCATAGTAACAATAATCGCCACAATATTGGCATAGCTCCAGTACATGGTACCAAAGAAAATCCTGGTTCAAGCTCAGTGCTTAGTTTGCAACGTACACACTCATATTTCGTTTCTACAAACCGGCTCAGGTTGAGGATACTAGTTGGGAAAACCCGTTCATTCCCGCAGCGCGGACAATGGCAAAGAAAAAACTGAGTAATCGCGATCTTGGATGCTTATGTTCAGGCGTCCCTGCGGTTTCTGCGGTAATTGTACCAGGCAAAACCGGCTGCACCTGCCAGCAAGTAAGGTGTGGCCAGCAGAAACAGTATTCCTTTGTTAATTCCATTGCCGACAGTAGCCCCTCTTCTATTGGTTTGATTGCTCTTCAGCGCTGTTTTGCACATGGGACACTGAGCATCGGCCGGAGAGGCAAAAACAAGCATTACGGCCGCAATCAAGGCAAAAATGAACTTCTTCATAAATTCCAACGATAACAAGGCGAAATTAACACATAAACCAATACGCCGGTAACCGATACATACAGCCATAGCGGAAAAGTCCAGCGGGCAAGCTTTTTATGCTTGGCAAGATTTCCTGTAGTACTGAAATAAATGGTGTATAATACCAAAGGCAGAATGATGGACGCCAACAGAATATGGCTGAACAACACGGACAGATAAAAGGTTTTCATAAAGCCATCTCCGCAAAACGGGGTGTGATCCGTACTGGTGTGGTATGCCACATAACTGATAAGAAACAGGGAGGATATAAGAAAAGCCAGCAGCATAAAGAACTGGTGCATACCTTTATTTTTTTTGAACCGTATCATGTAGTAGCCCAGTAAAAGACATACCGATACACAGGAATTAAGAACAGCATTCAGAAATGGCAGGTGTTTGGCCAGGTGTATATTGGGTCTGTATTCCGATGGCATGTAGCGGAGCAAAACCACTACGGCCAGCACAGCCGCACTCACACCGGTCACGAGCCAGAAAAAAGCCTTATCACTTATCCAGTTCTTTTTGGCGGTATTCATACAATAAATTGTTGATGTCTTCTTCTATTCTAATTAACGCTTCAAAGCGATCTTTGTTTTTTTCGCCGCGGGTAGGAAGTATGGCACGAATGTGCTTTTCTTTATCAATAAGAACTACTTTATCATCGTGTATGAAATCCTGTCCCTTTTGTTCGGTAGCCAACAGCAAATCTTTGATAACCCAGTCGTAAATTTCCTTTTTTGAGCCGGTACAATACTGCCAGTTCAGGCGATCTGCGCGAAAACGGGCCGCATATTTCTTTAGAACCGGCACGCTATCTGATTCCGGATCGATGGAAATAGAGAGAAAGCGCACTTTGTTATTGCGGTAAAACTTCTCAGCTACGGTTTGTACCTGTTTGTTCATTTCCGGGCAAATTTCAGGGCAGGAAGCAAAGAAGATATTGGCCACAATGATACAAGTGTCAAAATCGGCCATGGTGACAATTTTGCCTGTATGATCCTTCAGCCGAATTTCACTGATGGTATGGTGTTGCTTGGCTCCATCGGGCAGGGTTTCGCTTTGGCCGAGATAATCCAGCGGCTTGTGCACCCATTTAGCTTTCCCCAGATAGAAGATTCCCAGAATGGGTAAAATAATGATGGCCGCAACAGCGGCCACCCTCAAAATACCGTTTTTATCTTTTGAACCCATTACTTTGCGTATGTGAGCGCATTACCTTCATACAACAATCCCATCACCAGCCCGATTATGAAAACGGTGGGGACCAGAATAATCAGTGCGAGGTTTATTTTTTCGTACTTCATGTGCATGAAAGCTCCTACGATATAATAGGCTTTCACAATTCCGAAGAAAATAAAGATGAAATTTCTGAAACCGGTGTGGGGCATCATGAAGTAGATGATGAAGTCCAGAACGGTAATTCCCAACAAAATCCAGAAGGTGCGCCAAAGTTCTTTGGTGCCATGACTTTCCGCCTTGGGAATGTAGTTGATGGCATCGTATTCGCCGGGTTTGGTATAGAATTCCATGGTTATTTAAAATTTTAATCAGATAAGGTAAAAGAAGGTAAATACAAACACCCATACAAGATCTACAAAGTGCCAGTATAGACCGGCTTTTTCGATCATTTCATAGTGTCCACGGCGTTCAAATGATCCCCTGGCGGCCATGATGGTTACCACCACGTTGATGATTACACCGCTAAACACGTGGAATCCGTGGAAACCAGTTACAATAAAGAAAAGTGCCGCAAAAGGAACCGGTCCTGCTGTGCGATACTCGGGCTGCCATTCAAAATGATCTCCGACGCCCAAAGCACCAAAAACTTTCTGTCCGGCCTCTGTAATTCCAAACTGATTGCCATACAGGGTTGCACCTTCGCCGATAAATACCGACCATTCCCAGGCCTGACAGCCCAGAAACATGGCGCCACCGATGATGGTGTATATCATGTAACGAACCACTTCTTTCCTGCTCTTGCGGTGACCGGCCTCAACAGCGAGTACCATGGTTACCGAAGACATAATCAGAATGAATGTCATCATGCTAACGAAAAGCAAAGGCAAATGAAGGCCGTGCATGAACGGGAAATGGTTGAAGATGGAAGCAGGATCGGGCCATTTGGTTACGATGGGTGACTGCACGTTGCTAAAGCGCTGTGCACCATATTGCACCAGCAGGCTGGAGAAAGTAAATGCGTCTGAAAGCAGGAAAAGCCATATCATAAGCTTTCCGTAACTTACGTTGAAAGGAGATCTTCCGCCGGCCCACATGGGCTGTTGCTCAAAGGACGCTTGTTGATGATTCGCCATTGTTCAAAATTACCTTGCGAAATAAAGGAATAAATACAAATAAATCCACAACAACCCAACAAAATGCCAATAGGTGTGGGTAACCTTCATCAGGGTAAGTTCTTTTTTATGCACCTGAAATCTGAAAGCCTTTGTCAATGTGACAGTTAGCAGAATAATTCCGCCCAGCACGTGAAGTAAATGCACCATAGAAATTGCATAAACATAGCTGGCCGAAATGTCTTCCGGGTCTGCATTTACAGGCATAAGCCCCATCGAAATCATGTTCTTCCAACCCAAATACTGCAATACACAAAATACAATACCCAAAATCCAGGTAGCAGTTAGGTATAATTTATTGGCTGTCAACTCATCGTTCTTAGCGGTACGATTGGCCAGGTAAATGGTAATACTGCTGATAAATGCTATTACCGCCGAATACATAAACTGAACTGGCAGATCAAATTTGGTCCAGGTATTTTTAGCCGCTGCATCGGGCATGTGCACAATATAGGCACTCACAAATGCAGCAAACAGCATGCAGCTGGCAATAATCATCAGCACCAAGTTGAAACGCATGGGTTCAATCCGGTAGTTTTCTTTTGGTCTTTTTGAAGCGACTTTATTGTTCATGAATGTTTAAATTAAAATATAGGAAAGAAATACCACAGGGGTATAGAGAAACGAGACAAACAAAAGTTCCCGCGCATTGGAAGTTTCAAGGGTTTTGTGCAGTTTCACTGCATAAAATAAAAACAGGATTCCGGCCGTAAGCACTCCTGTAAGGACCCAAACCTCGCACATTCCATACACAACCGGCATGGTACTGGTGGCAACCAGAATAATGGTATAAATTAATATCTGGAAAGCGCTGTATTTATCACGGCCTCCCTTACTGGGAAGTAACCAGTAACCCGCCTTCTGATAATCGTCATGCAGCAGCCATGCTATTGCCCAGAAATGTGGAAACTGCCAGAAAAACTGAACTAAAAACAATATAACTCCCGCATCGTCAATGGTATCTGTGAAGGCCGTATAGCCGATAAGGGGTGGCAATGCCCCCGGAATAGCACCCACCATCACCGCGAGGGGTGTTACACCTTTTAAAGGCGTATAAACAAATACATACAACAACAGCGACAACCCACCGAGAATGGTTGTAAGCAGCGGTGTGGTGAACAATAAAACCAACATGCCGGCAATACCGCAGAGCAAGGAAAAAACTCGTGCCTGTGATTCGCTGAGGCGGCCTTCCACAATGGGTCGACTCTGGGTGCGTGACATTTGGCTGTCCTGCGTTTTTTCCAGCAGTTGGTTCAATCCGTTTGAACCAAACACTATCAGTAAGCCACCTGCAAAAACTCCGGCAAAAACAAGCCAGTTAAAACCGTCCAGGCTACCATCTGTAGAATTAAACTTACAGCCCAGCAAATAACCAAAAATAGAGGTAGCCACTACGGTTGAGGTAAGGCGGAATTTTACCAGATCAAAATATGCTTTTAGCTTACTCTTCACAGGGTATTGATTTAACATTAATTAACCTCAATTGGTTTGGCTATTCTCCAATAAAAAATTAATATGGGCTGGCTGGCACCCAGCACTATATGAAGCACCTGGGTTATCGGTGGTAAAACATAATTGATATTGATGGCACCCAGTGCAATCTGACAAAATGCAAGACAGCCTGCAACACCAAAAGCACGCGCTTGAATGGGTGTGCTTTTTTTACACAATTTCCACAACCAAAAAGCATACACCATGAATAAAACCGGCAGATATCGGTGCATGGCAAAAGATGTACCCATGGCTGACCAGTTTAGTATACCGTCTTTGGCAAGTGTGCCGGACACATTAAGAACCTCAACATTTTCGCGTGCCTGCGTTCCAAGAAAAACAATAAAAAGCGATAACAGCAGTAGGATAGTCCAATGAATTCTTTGCTTTGTCTCACCGCGGGCAAATACAAATCCGGCTTGATTATTCAGGGCAAACATGAAAAAGTAAATACTGGAAAAAGACAGCATGAAATGCACGGATACAATACCGGGTAGCAGGTTGGTAGCAACCACAATACTTCCCAGCCATGCATTCAGCAAAAGAGTGATAAAACCGAGTGTGGCGCATACAAAAATCTTTATTGAAGTATTGAGAAATCTATAGGAAAAAAGCCAGAAAAACAGGGCAAACAACCCGGCCAGGACACCAAACAGGCGGTTCACGTATTCAATCCAGGCTTTTGCCACATTAAATGCTTCAGGTTGAAAGATAGCCTTGTTGTTTCTGATTTCAGCCGCTTTTTCTGTCCAGCCAAGCTTTTCAAGCATGGTGGCAAAGCGATTAACCTTTTGAATACGCTTTTCCAGAAAAACCTGCTTATAGTTGGGTGGCAACTGGCAATCACAGGTGGGTGGCGCCAGCAATCCAAAACATTTGGGCCAGTCGGGGCAACCCATGCCGCTGCCTGTTACCCGCACCAGTCCGCCGAGCAGAAACAATAAAAAAACAGACGAACAGGCGAGAATACCTGTTCGTCTGAAAAAATTGTCGTAGAATATTCGTGGCAGTGCAAACAAGGATCGATCAGCTCCAACCAAACACGCGTTTGATGGCAGCAAACATTACGTTTTCAGCTACTAGTTCTTCTTTGGTTGATTTGCGCTTGGGCGCAGAACCGTAGCCATCTCCGCCTGTTCCAACAGAATCAGACTCATCAGGCACATACTGAGGAAAATAGTCGTCCTCACGATCGGGGCGGCTATACTCATAGGGGCCTCGATACACCTCAGGAATAGCACCGGGCCAATTTCCGTGAATGTGCTTTACAGGCGCGCTCCACTCAAGTGTGTTGCTCTGCCAGGGGTTCTGCTCGGCTTTTTTACCGCGGAAAATACTGTAAAAGAAGTTCCACAGGAACAGCAACTGAGCGGCACCACCAACGATGGCAGCAATGGTCATCATCTTATTTACATCCATCCACACATCAAATTCTTTCAACAGGGTGAACATGTAATAACGACGTGGTACACCGGCCAGACCCATAAAATGCATAGGGAAGAACATTAGGTATGCGGTAATGAAGGTAATCCAGAAGTGGAACTGACCCAGCGTGTTGTTCAGCATGCGGCCATACATACGTGGGAACCAATGGTAAATACCCGCAAGCATTCCAAAGATGGCTGATGAGCCCATTACTAGGTGGAAGTGGGCTACCACAAAATAGCTGTCGTGTAGCTGAATATCAAGCGCAGCGTTACCGAGGTATATACCGGTGAGTCCACCCGAAATAAAGAATGATACCAGCCCTATGGAGAAGAGCATGGCCGGCGTGAAACGCAGGTTGCCTTTCCACAGGGTGGTGAGATAATTAAAGACTTTTACCGCCGACGGTACCGCGATAATGAGCGTGAGTATCATAAACACACTGCCCAGGAATGGATTCATGCCGGTAATGAACATGTGGTGACCCCAAACTATGAAAGACAGGGAGGCAATAGCTAACAGCGAAATTACCATTGCGGTATAACCAAATATTGGTTTGCGTGCGTTGGTAGAAATAACCTCAGAAGTAATACCCAGTGCAGGCATCAGAATGATGTATACTTCAGGGTGACCAAGGAACCAGAACAAATGCTGGTACAATACAGGGCTTCCACCGATGTTTTCCATGGCACCTACCCCCTCCAAATAAATATCTGACAGGTAGAATGAAGTACCAAAGCTTCTGTCAAAAACAAGGAACAAAGCGGCACCCAGCAGAACAGGGAATGAAAGCACACCCAGAACGGCCGTAAGGAAGAATGCCCAGATGGTCAGAGGCATGCGGTTCATGTTCATACCTTTGGTTCGCATGTTCAAAACGGTACTGATATAGTTGATACCACCCAGTAGGGCAGATACAATAAACAATATAATGGCAACCAGCCACAGGGTCATACCCAGACCAGAGCCCGGCATGGCTTTTTCCATGGCACTCAACGGAGGGTAAACTGTCCATCCGGAAGATGCAGGACCGGTTTCAACACCAACGGAAATCAGCAGGACTACTGAAGACATAAAAAAGAACCAGTAGCTTAGCATATTTAGGAATGGCGATGCCATATCGCGGGCACCTACCTGCAATGGAATGAGCAGGTTTGAGAAGGTACCGCTGAGACCGGCGGTAAGTACGTAAAACACCATGATGGTTCCGTGAATGGTAACCAGACCCATGTAAAAATTGGGATCCAACTTCCCATCCTGTGCCCATTTGCCGAGCAGCATTTCCAAGATGCCAAATTTCTCGTCGGGCCATGCTAGTTGCATGCGCATTAAAAGTGACATAACAAGTCCAATGATTCCCATAACAATACCTGTAATCAGGAACTGTTTGCTAATCATCTTGTGATCCATTGAGAACACGTATTTGCTGATGAAGCTTTCCTTGTGATCATGGTGGTCGTGATTGAGGTGGTGGTCTGAACGTAAAGCAGTAGTACTCATATTCTTTTTCTTCTTAAGTTAACGTATGGAAACGACGATTGGTTTTACAACGGCTGAGTCTTTGGCATTTGAATCGCCTTCTGCTGGTGCAGAAGCGGCCGGAGGTGCTACAAAAGGAACCTGGGTTGCCAGCCAGGTATTGTATTCTGCCTCAGAACCCACAACGGTAATTTTTATTTTCATGTTGTAGTGGGCCCCACCACAAATTTTGTTGCAGTATAGGTAAAATTCAAAGTCCTTGTTATTTTTCTCGGAACGGGCTTCTTCGGTAGTTTTATTAGGCACAAAAGAGAACCAGGTAGCCATACCGGGAACCACGTTCATCTGGCCGCGGAAATCGGGGAACCAGGCAGAGTGAATTACATCGCGGGCGCGGAAGTTGAAAGTATAAGACTTGCCTTTCACGAGCACAATCTCAGTTGTAATTTTATCATCGTTACCTGCATTGTTGAACACCTTATCATCCTTGCGGTATGTCGTAATGCGGGTTATGGTGGTGTTTTTGCGGCGCAGATCTTTTTTTAGTTGACGAACATAAGAGCCCGACTCTGCATCTTCCATTTTAGTTTTCAATTCTTTGAAAACTGCAGGGTATGCAGTGGCGTTGCTTCCGTTGTTGAAATTAACAAAGGCAGCTTTCCATGCTTTGGCAGAATCATCAGCAGTTGCAATCTGCAAATTGAGAATAGCTGTATCTTTCTTTAGGTCAGAGAGCAGAGAATCAACATGTTCCTGAACGGCCAGACCCAGGGGATTTTTACCGCTGATGAAAGTAAAGTGGCTTTGACCATACTGATTGTCGGCACCGGCGTAGCGGGCTTTCCATCCAAACTGATAGGCGAACACCTCTATTTCCTGGGCATCTTTAGGCTTCTCGGAAGTGATTTTTGACCAGGTATTAAAACCACGCAGCACCAAGAAGGTAAGAACAATAGCAGGAACTACGGTCCAAATCAACTCAAGTTTGTTATTATGGAAATAATAAAGTGCCTTTTGTCCGTCGCGGTAGCGGTATTTGAACATGAAATAGAAAAGCAGACCCTCTGTTACGGCAAACACAACAAATGTAATACCGAATGTCCAGTTGAACATACTGTCAATGGTTTCTCCATGCTCGGAATACGAATCTCCAATCATTAAATATTTCCCGTGGTAAATCATTTCGTAGCAGATACCGGCAACAGATGCAACCAAAAAGATAATCGCAACCCAGCGGTTGGTTGAGTTCCAGTTAACTACTTTCTTCCCTGTGATTTTTTCTGTAAGCGAACCGATATCAAAGGCACGGGCAACGATTAGAAGCAGCAGCAGAGACAATACACAGTAGCTGATGAATTCCCAGTTCCAGTTTGCGAGACTGAATTCCTTGGGTGGTTCAACCACATCAGTGGTAGATTGGGCAATTGCCAAAAGAGGCAGCGCCAGTAAAAACATCGATGAATACACTTTCTTGGTGGCAAAAGCAGCGATGTCAGACAAATGGTATTTCTTCATTTATACCTGTTATGGATTTGGTGGCGCAAATTTAAGAATCAGTTGCACGATTTAAGCAAAAAATGTGAAAAATTCATAAAGTTTGACAAAGGTCTGAATAACAATAACCTATTCAGCGCCGGCTTTGGTTTTTGACCATCTCAAGCAGCAGACTTTGGCTGTCTACTTCAGGCAAAATGTGGATATTGTTACCCCCGCCGAGTGCACTCAGGTGCTTGAGCAATTCCAAAGCCGCTGGATTTTGCCCTACCATGATGGTACTCAGGTGTATACCTTCCTTACTGGCATCAGAAATCATTTTTTCCGTGGCCTTGCGGCTCATACCTCCGGTAGTAAAAACGCCATCCGTTACAAGCACAATCTGATTATTGCCGTCTGGCTGAAAGTGCTGTCTGGCTTGCTGATACGCCAGCTGAAGTGCCGCTGCGCCGTTGGTTCCGCCCTCTGTCTTCAGGCGGTTAATCCGGTTGTAAATACTGTCTTTGTTATCAACCGGTCCGTGTGGATGAATCACTTTGGCCTGATTTCTGAATCCAATTACACCCAACCTATCATCACTGCGCAGTGCCGAAAACAGTGTGGCCATGGTCGATTTCAAAGTTTCCATTTTACCATCGCGTTTCATACTCATGCTGGCATCTACAATAAAAACCAGGTTGTTAATTTTGTACAGGTTGCTTTCCAATAGGCTATCATCAGGATGAATATGCTCCTCATTTTCAATGGTATCCATCAGCGAAAGTTCGTAGGAAGTTGCATCCCTCCCGCTACCTGTCTCATTTTCCGCGACCACTGGCTCTTCCACCGGTTTTGGATCCATATAAATAATGAATTTGCTTTGGTAAGGCTCTATTGTAATGATTGCGAGATAATCCTCAAAACCCGTTTTGGTGCATGAAACACGGTAATTCCCCGGGATAACGGCCATACGGAATTCCTCGTTGTATGGATCTAGCCATACGCGCTTGCCGTTGTTCTCCTGCACCGAAAATTCATCAGGCTTAATCTTTTCATCTGTATTGCGTTTACGAATATAAACCTGCACCATCTTCTCTTGTTTATTGTCATCGGCATTGGCGGGGTTGACGACCGGGCAGCGCAGCTGCACCGACGGATCAAAACCTTTAATATTGCCTTTCAGCTTGAACATTAGCGGTTCTGTGCGGCTACTTATATACAGCGGTACATCCAGCTGAAATTTACCCTTGCGGGTTGTGTAATAGACCATATACACTTCAACTGTCTTTCCCAGTTCTACCAGGCGGGTATTGAAAAAAATTGCTGCTTCTTCCCTGTAATAGGTGGGCAGGAACACAAAATCCTTGTCGGTAGCATTCCTGACCTTAAACCGGGCCGTATCATTTTTCCAGAAAAGCACATCGCCAAAATCCCACACCTGCCTGTCCGACATGGCGTCCTGGGCCGATAAACACATCAAAAACTGAAAAAAGAATATAGCAAAAAGACGCCGCATCGGGATTGTTTATGTTACAACGACAAAAATACTGCTGAAATTATACGTTCAGCGAATCCCACTTTGCCGCCAGCATGATAAATGTCTCAACCGACAGCTGTTCTGCCCGCTTCCCTTTCAGTTCTTCGGGCAACACAAATCCGGGTTTTGAGGATGTGAGCGGTTTTAAAGCATTGGACAAGGTTTTTCTGCGCTGGTTAAATGCGTTTTTTACTACAAGTGCCAGGCTTTTAAAGGTGCAACCGGGGTGCTGCTGCTTGCGCACACAGGCCATCACACCGCTCTTAACGGCAGGCGGAGGATTGAAACAGCCTTCATGTACCGTAAACAGGTATTTGCAATCAAAGAATGCCTGCAGCAACACACTGGTAACGCCATATTCCTTATTGCCGTGCTCGGCACAAAAACGTCGCGCCACCTCGCGCTGAAACATTCCCCCAAAAAACTGCACCGGATTTTTGGCTTCCAAAACCCGAAAGGCAATCTGGGTGGAGATATTGTAGGGATAATTGCCAATCACCGCCACGTTGCCTTCTCCGAATAAATCTTTTTCGGGAATGGCAAGAAAATCGCCATGCATTATATTCAGTTCTTTAGCCCAGATCTGTTGATGCAGCCACTGCACACTCTCTGCATCAATCTCCACGCAGTGCAGTGCCTTGCCATGCACTTCCTGCAGGGGTTTGGTGAGAATACCCATACCGGGTCCCACCTCCACTACACTGTCCCATGCACCCAGCGGAATAGAAGATGCAATTTTACGGGCAATGGCCGGATCGGTAAGAAAATGTTGACCCAGCTGCTTTTTTGGAGCTACCTTTTGCATCAGGGCCAGTATGTTATAAAATGTTTGGTAACGGCTTCGCTGAGGGAATGCAGGTTGTCGTTATCGGAGGCCTCGGCGACATCACATACAGTGCCGTCTTTTCTGAGGATATGAATTCCGCCCTTCTGCGGTTTATAGGCAAGGTTTTCAAGCAGTCCGGTTCTAACAAAAAAGCCGGTTTCATTCTCCTGCATATCGGGGAAACGATGACGGGTTTTTCTGAGGCATTCCGAACTGAGATTGTCAGAAATGGGCTTATCCTGTATCACAATTTTGGGCAAATTGCGGTTCAGCATGGCCTGAGTCAGGATTGATAAAACCCAGTCTTCGTGAAACTGCCAGGCCTTCACGGCTGTCATGATGTCGTGGTCGTCCAGCAGCACAAACAAATCCAGCGACTCTTCATTAAACTTTACTGCTGAAATGGTTTTACCCAAAAAATGAATGAGCGGATGATAACTGCCCAACGATGCCATGTTGGTTGCAACGTGTCGGGCCCGCTGCAAAATAGCGATGAGCAATTCATCGGCAGCAATGGCAGTTTTGTGCAGATATACCTGCCAGTACATGAGGCGCCGGGCTACAATGAACTTCTCTACCGAATAAATGCCTTTTTCTTCTACCACCAGGTTGCCATCTCTCACGTTCAGCATATTGATGAGGCGGTCTCCGCCTATCACACCTTCACTAACGCCGGTATAAAAACTATCGCGCTGTAGGTAATCCAGCCTGTCCATGTCCAGCTGCCCGGAAATGAGTTGTGACAAAAACGGTTTTTGGGGATAATCGCCTTTGAAAATGCGAATAGCCAGCTCCAGTTTGCCTCCAAACTCCTTGTTGAGCCGGTGCATAACAAGCCTGGAAATGTATTCATGGCTTACGCCCTCAATCAGGGTGTGTTCCAGGGTATGGCTGTATGGACCGTGTCCTACATCGTGCAGCAAAATACCCAGCCAGGCCGCTTCGGCTTCTTCACCCGAAATCTGAACGCCTTTGCCACGCAAGGTTTCAATAGCCCGCACCATCAAATTCAACGCACCCAGCGCATGGTGAAAACGTGTGTGCGTAGCCCCAGGATAAACTACTTCGCTGAGTCCAAGCTGTCGTATACGGCGTAACCGCTGGAAATAAGGATGCTGAATCACATCGTGCACCAGTGCGGAGGGCACAGTCATAAAACCATACACCGGATCGTTGATGATTTTGTTTTTATTCAGCGGCTGCATGTTGGCAAAGGTACAATTCCCGCGTTTTATTCCCCTTTTTCGTCCCAAATCAGTTTTTGGCCCGGTATAGGTTTTCTGAGTTTTACATTCTCAATAAACGTTTGGATGTTATCTGCGTAAACCTCAGTGGGTATAGCTTCCAGGTAGTGATTATACAGATAAATCATCTCGTCGAACTGGGCAGTATTAATACCTTCTTTGTGCATCATACGGCGGAAACCTGAGGCCGCGTGCAACCAGGCACTCACATTCACATTTAGGGGATTGGGTGTTTTGGCAACATATTCTTTGAATAGCCCCACAGCCTTTAGGTCTTTGCCCTGCCTTTCTGCACTTAGGCCCATATACCAGTAGGTTCCGGGCAGGTTGGTATCGGATTCCAGCACCTTTCTCAGCAAACTGTCGGCTTCGGGAAACCGCAACTGAAAGATAAGTGCGTGCGACAGCAGGTGTCTGATGTCGTTGTCTGTAGGGTGTTTCGACAGCATGCGCAGGCAGATGTGCTCAGCCTTCAGAAACTCTTTTTTGCGAATTGCCTGCTGTACCTGTGCTATTTCGCTGAGCGACTCATCATCATCCTGCGCGAATGCTGGCAAGGACAATAATGACAGCATCAGAACAATTAATTTTAACAGATTGGCTGAAATGTGCTTCACCTTTCGGAAATTTGTAATGCAAAATAAACTTTAAAAGTTGGGCCGCTTTATCATTCTTACTATTTTTATTTCTTGTTTAGGTTTGCAACACTGCCAGAAAAAGCCCGATTACCTGAAATCCTATGGCAGTGAATACACTACTACAAGACTGATTGATAGGCCTTGCCTGAAATTGCGGGTGGGGCAAAAATTCAGGGTGTTTATTACTTCCGATACCGCAAAACCCGAGCAGATAAATATACATTATGGCAGCAACCTGATTGATAAGATTTCGGTGAAGTGGAAAGATGGATATTGTGTGGTTGAGGACAAGAACAACTTTAACTGGGTGCGCAGTTTTAAGGTTCAGCCTGTTTGCACATTAAACATCCACAAAATCAATGCGCTTGACATACAAGGTGCAGCATCGGTAACCTTTTTGGATACGATATATACAGACCAGGTGGATGTACTGATGAACAGTGTGGAGAACCAGAAACTTTTACTACACTGTGGCAATTTGTATGGAAATGGTACAAATACAGGGCAAGTCGTCATGGAAGGTCAGGGAACCATCTTTGCATGGAGCTGCGAAAACGGCAGCAGTTTTGATGCAAGCAGTCTGCGCTCGGATGATGCTTACATATACCACTATGCGGCAAGGGATGTGCGGGTAAACCCGAAAAATATTCTGGAAGCAACGGTTTACGGCACCGGGAATATTGTTTATTACCGCGACCCGCAGGTGAAGCTGGACAAAAAAGAGCTGGGCAAGGGAAGGGTTGTGAAACAATGAGTTTCCTTGGTCTAGAACCCGGCTTCACGCTGGCCATTATTGTGGCCAACGTAATTTTGTGGCTGATGTTGCAAAGCAACCGCACTCTGCTGGATCGGATGATTTTCGTGTACCGTTCGGTGGCGCGCGACAGGGAATATGACCGCCTCATTGCCTCCGGCTTTGCGCACCACAGCTTTTTTCATTTGCTGTTCAACATGATGACGCTGTATTACTTCGGCCCCGAGGTAGAAAGGCTTTATGGAAGACTGGGTTTTGCGGTAGTTTACATTGCTTCTATTGTGGGTGGAAATCTGTTTACCATGGTCACCCACCGCAACAACCTCAATTACAGCGCGCTCGGGGCTTCTGGTGGCTTGTTCGGGGTGGTTTTTGCTTTTGTATGGATGAAGCCTGACGCCAGTCTTGCCTTGTTTTTTATACCTGTTTTTATACCGGGCTGGCTGTTTGGCATCATCATTTGCTGGATATCGATAATTTTATCACAGTTACCGAGGGCAGGTGAGGCGGGTATCTCACATGAAGGGCATCTGGGTGGAGCTGTGAGCGGGGCGCTGGTAGCGCTTTTGTTCCACATTCCGGAAAATGCGCGTACGGACCAGGTAGCGTTTTTAGCCGGTGCTATTCTGCCGGTAATAGTGTTTGGAATTTGGAAATGGCTGAGGCTGGACAGAGGCAAATAGGCTTCCTATTTCTCTTTGAAAATTCATCCAAATTCACTACATTCGAAACCCCGTTCTAAAAACGATTGAAAGAAATTCAGTGTCATGTAAAATGGCCGTGAATGCCCAGATGGCGAAATTGGTAGACGCACCGTCTTCAGGTGGCGGCGCCGCGAGGTGTGCAGGTTCGAGTCCTGTTCTGGGCACTAATTTCTTTCTATTGCCCAGGTGGCGAAATTGGTAGACGCACTACCTTGAGGTGGTAGCGCTGGAAACGGCGTGCTGGTTCGAATCCAGTCTTGGGCACAACCCCAAAAGTCCCGCACTCTCTTGCGGGACTTTTTTATGCCGCAACCAAGGCCCCGCTTTGAGGTTGCAAGACATAAAACAATAACGGGCGAGCGCAGCGAGCCTGGACTTTTGGAGTTTTAGCCCCTCCGTATGACATCCTGGATCACCGAAGATAATCCGCAGCAGGACAGGGACAAGTTGTGTGTTTTCATTGCCTGTTCATGCGACCCCAACGCGGTCGGAGAGCCCCCTAGAAACACACAAATTTAGCGTCTCTGCATGGGGCAGCAAAAGCAAAGCACCGTTTCCGGGGCTTTTGGGTATTGTAAGAAATAAACGGGATTACATAATCAGCATGGCATCGCCATAGCAAAGGAAACGGTATTTTTCCTTAATAGCTTCCTGGTATACGTGGGTCATAAACTCGTGGCTGGTGTAAGCACAGGCCATCATATACAAGGGGCTCTCAGGCTGATGCAGGTTGGTGATGAACGCATTGGCCACACTGAAAACATGAAGCGGGAAAATGAATTTATCCGACCATCCTGCACCGGGATTCAGGGTTTTGGTAGAGCTAACACTGCTTTCCATGGCACGCATCACCGATCCGCCCACCGCAACCACACGTTTGTGCTTCTCAAGGGATTCGTTCACAATGTCACAGGCTGTCTGGTCTATGCTGTAAAACTCGCTGTCCATTTTGTGCTTGGTAAGGTCTTCTACCTCAACCTCACGAAACGCACCCAAACCCAGGTGCAGCGTTATTTCAGCAAATCTTATCCCCTTGATATCCAGACGCATGAGCAACTCACGGGTAAGGTGCAACTGCGCAGCAGGTGCCGCCACAGCACCTACATACTTGGCAAACTGGCTCTGGTACCAAAGTTCATCCTCGGGCTTCACAGGGCGGGTAATGTATTTGGGAATAGGTGTTTTGCCCAGTTTCTTGATTACACGGCCGAAGGCTTCGTCATCACCGTCAAACAAAAAACGGATGGTACGACCGCGGGAAGTAGTGTTGTCAACCACTTCGGCCACCAGGTCATCATCACCGAAATAAAGTTTATTGCCTACACGAATTTTACGCGCAGGATCCACCAGCACATCCCACAAACGAAAATCATGGTTCAGTTCACGGAGCAAAAAAACCTCAATCTGAGCACCGGTTTTCTCTTTTTGTCCATACATGCGGGCCGTAAAAACCTTGGTGTTGTTTACCACAAACGTGTCGTCTTCGTCAAAAATATCCAGCACATCATGAAACATTCTGTGCTCAATGGCCTTTTCCTTGCGGTTTACCACCAAAAGGCGGCTTTCGTGACGGATTTTAAGGGGCTCCTGGGCTATCAACTCTTCAGGAAGTTCGAATTTAAATTGACTTAATTTCATGCGGTTGCAGTGCGCCCGTGATTAATTAAAAAGCGAATGTACTATAATATTAAAGGGAAGTCAAGGAAATACGACGATTTCCCTTGCCACAAAGGGTTTTAAAGTCTGTTACCCTGAAAAATACGCGGTATTACTTGCCGAATTTCGGAGAAACCACCAGGTCTTTGGTGCCATGGGAATAATCGTAAAATCCACGCCCGGATTTAGCGCCCAGGTCACCCGCCGTAACCATATTCACCAGCAAATTAGAGGGTGCGTATTTGGGGTTTTTAAAGCCATCGTGCAATACGTGCAGAATAGCCAAACACACATCCAGTCCTATAAAATCGGCCAGCTGCAGTGGACCCATGGGATGTGCCATACCCAGTTTCATGATGGTGTCGATTTCTTCAACACCGGCTACGCCTTCTTCCAGTGAAAGAATGGCTTCGTTGATCATGGGTATCAGCACTCGGTTGGAGATAAAGCCGGGATAATCCTGTGTTGCCGCGGGCACCTTGCCAATGGCTTTGGTGAGTGCTGTAATGCTATCCAAGGTTTCTTTATCGGTTTTATAGCCTCTGATAATTTCCACAAGCTTCATCACAGGCACGGGGTTCATGAAGTGCATGCCTATTACCTTTTCGGGGCGGTTGGTAAACGAACCGATTTTGGTAATGCTGATGGATGAAGTATTGGAAGCCAGTATGCAACCGGGTTTAGCAAAACTATCCAACTGACGGAAAATATTCAGCTTGATTTCCAGGTTTTCGGTGGCGGCTTCCACCGCCAGATCCGCACCCTCTAACCCATCGGCAATGTTGGTGAAGCTTTTGATGTTGGCCAGGGTAGTCGCTTTTTGCTCCGCACCAATAACCCCTTTGGCAATCTGCCTGTCGAGGTTTTTGGTGATGGTGGCCAGTGCCTTTTCAATTATTTCGGCTTTTACGTCAATCAAAGAAACCTGATAGCCGTTTTGTGCGAACACATGCGCGATGCCATTTCCCATGGTACCGCCGCCGATTACTGCAATTTGCCTCATATGTAGCTGCAAAAATAAGCCTTTGACCGCTAATTTCTACTTTCCTGCCCTTACAATACCTTTGCGGCATGATTCACTTCCCTACCCTGTTGCTGGCTTCCAAAAGTCCGCGCCGCCATCAGATTTTACGCGCAGCCGGACTGCACTTTGAGGTGGTGAATATTAAAGCCGAGGAAGATTTCCCCGATTATCTGCAACGCGAACAGGTGTGTGAATTTCTGGCGTCTCATAAAGCCACGCATTTTACGGAGTCTTTGGGCGAAAAGATACTGGTTACAGCAGACACCATCGTTTGCCTCGGTAACAGGGTCATCAACAAGCCCTCCACTAAAGAACAAGCCACAGAAATGCTGGCATCGCTGAGTGGCAGAATTCACGAGGTTTTTACCGGTGTTTGCATGCGTAATAACGAACGACAACAGGTGTTTTACGAACGTAGTGAAGTGGAATTTTATCCCTTAACCCCCGCTGAAATGGCCTATTATATCGAACATTTCAAACCCTTCGACAAAGCCGGTGCTTATGGTGTTCAGGACTGGATGGGATATATGGGTATAAAACGCATTAACGGCTGCTTTTACAATGTTATGGGCTTCCCGATGTCAAGGTTTTACCGCGAGCTGCAGCAGTTTATCACGTAACCTGCCTACTCCGGTTTGCGAAGTATCTGTACGGTACCTTTGTAAAAGTGATTCCGCCCTTTATGGTCTTTTAATTCCATCAGCACCACATATGCACCTTCTGGAACGGGTTCACCATTGTAAGTGCCATCCCAAGGCTTGCTTTCTTGGGTTTCAAAAATTTTCTCGCCCCAGCGCGTATAAATTTTCATAGAATACCAGTTGATCCCCATTCCCATGGGGGCAAATCCTTCATTAAGATTATTTCGATCGGGTGTGAAAGCGGTAGGAACATGCTGTGTGTACATGTAATTGACGACCACCTGCTTGGTGAACGAATCGCGGCAGCCGAATTGTGTGGAAACATACTGGGTTATTGAGAATACGCCACTATCAGGCAGCGAGTACGTAAAGTTGCGGTTGCGTGTTTTGTATCCCGTACTGAACACATACAACACGTCGTCTGCACCCTGGCTTTTATCTGTGAAGGTAATATTGGGGTTTACAATCGTTCCCTGATCCGGATTATGGGTGAAAAATGCCTGTGGTTTTGGGTGAACGGTTGCTGTTCTGCCTGCCGAATAATAACAACCGGGCAGGGTGCTGATTTGCAAACGAGTATTGTACTTGCCGGGTATTTTGTAGGTATATGCCGGATTGTTTTTGGTAGATTTTATCCCGTTGCCGAAATCCCAGTTCCACAGGTTTATGGCCTGAACACTGTAGGAAGAGTCTGTAAACCGGGTGGTTTCTTCAAGGCAAACATCGTTTACTGTATATTTCACAATAACCTTCTCTCCCACTGTATAAGGCAGGGTCAGCGAATCCATGCATGCTTTATCGGAGGTGTGTTTAAGTTTGGCAGTATAATTTCCAGGTGTGCTAAAAATGCGTCGCACAGGGCTTCCTGCGGCGGTTTGTCCGCTGCTGAATGACCACTGTGGCACACCGGCGCTGCCCAGTGCTATGCCCGTTTGGGCGGTGAACACCAAACTATCATCCTTGCAGGGATTTACAGCCGTAAATGCCACTAGGGGAAGCGGATGCACGGTAACCACGGCAACAGAATCACGTGTGCAGCCTTTGTTGGTTACCATGCGCATGCGAACATTGTAAGTTCCATGCACAGGATAGGTGTAATTCAATCTGGGACTGCTGATGCTGTCGCCATTGCCGAGGAACCATTTGTAGCTTAGCGGTGTACCGGTACCGCGGTGGGTGGCCGAACTGATAAGGCTTTGGCGCAAGCAAAGGTTATTAACTGCAAAAACAGGCCATGCGGGTGCAAAAACCGTTATTGTGTTTTTAACGCTATCTACACAACCCTTGTCGGATGAGGCTTTCAGCGCGACTGTATAGAATCCCTGTTTGGCATAGGCATTTGAAGGTGTAACTGCAGCTGAGGCATTGCCATCGCCAAATTGCCAGCCGTAGGCCGCTACGCTACCCTGTGGTATTTTGGTGGTATTGGTAAATGAGGTAGTCAGCCCTTCGCATACTGAATCTGCGGAGAACGCGGGTAGGGGCAAAGGATAAACCCTGGCCGTATCGGATTGGGTATGACTGCAGCCGTAAAGGGTTTCAACTCTTAGCGAAACGGGGTATTTGCCCCATGGCTTTATAATACGTTTGAAGCTGCTGTCGGTGGCCGATCCCATGGCACCCAAGTTCCAGAAGCGCGATTTGAGGGTGTCACCAAAGAGTTTGGAAACATCTGCAAAGGCAAAGGAATCGCCGGAGCAGACGTTGATAAAGGTGAATGCTGCCGATGGAACCGGGAATACCCTTGACGTTTTGCGGATGGTATCGGCACACCCATTGTTGCTTTGGGCTGCCAG